>Ga0208813_1000055_pt1 | contig 129428 bp, 109 predicted proteins | sample MalvireepMed_904_FD_184250 | JGI IMG/M metagenome (GOLD analysis project Ga0208813, IMG submission 184250) | Marine viral communities from the Global Malaspina Expedition - Malaspina viral metaG DeepMed_904 (SPAdes) (version 2) | ecosystem: Environmental > Aquatic > Marine > Oceanic | place... | reverse complement strand
TTAGCAATCTGGTTGAGCGTGATATTGCAAAACGCCAGACGGCTTCAACCTATTTAAAGCAGTTAGCGGATATTGGCGTGCTGCAAGAGGTTGATTCAGGAAAGGAAAAATTATTTGTGCATCCGCGGTTGATGACGCTAATGACAAAAGACAGTAATAGTATTAAACCTTTTGAAGCAAACTAATCTCAAGCGGTAGTTACAGCGGAAGTTAAGATCAATATCGTCAAAACCGGTGTCGGATCAAAAACATCGATAAAATACATAACCACATGAAAAAACGAGAGTTTTTAACCGAAACTAAATGTTAAAAAACTCACCAATGCAGGACTCATAATCGATTGGTCTGCAGTTCAAATCTGCGAGGGGCCACCATTTTTTAAGTAAAAAAAACACCCCGAAGGGTGCTCAAAATGTCATGTCATTTTTGACACCAGGGAGTCTGTCCTCATACCATTGCAAACCAGCAGCCGAAAGCGGGCAAAGTCAGGATTGAACCTTGCAAGGATGCGTTATGGTGGCTGATCTCATCAGCAAATTGAGGAGTGGGTTGCAGCGTTAAATCCAGTGTTGCTGGTGCGTCAGCCAGATTAAAGCAGCACAAAATCGATTCTCCATCGTGTTCGCGATAGAAGGCCAGCACCGGCTCATCGGTTTCGATAAAACGAATACTTCCCTCAACTAACGCCGGCTGAGTGCGACGCCAGGCCATGAATTCGCTGAACGCATTCAGTGTCGACTCAGGATCTTGTTTCTGTTTAGCGACGTTCTGGGCACGGTGCTCGGCATAAACCGGAAGCCATGGTTTACCTTCGCTGAAACCGGCATTCTCCTCGTCACGCCACGGCATCGGCGTACGGCAACCGTCACGACCTTTAAAGTTAGGCCAAAACGTGACCCCGTAAGGATCCTGAAGATCATTGAATGCCACCTCGGCTTCGCCCAACGCCAATTCCTCGCCTTGATACATACAAACACTGCCACGCAAAGAGCCTAGCAACGCTGTCAGCATTTTTACTTGATTGGCGTTTACCTGGCCATTACGAGCCCAGCGGCTGGCTACACGTTCGACGTCATGATTACTGAAAGCCCAGCAAGGCCAGCCCTCACGCATGTTTGCTTCAAGTGTTTCTACTGTTTTGCGAATATAGCGGCTGCTGTAGTCATCCGTGAGCAACTCAAAACTATACCCCATATGTAGCTTGTCGCCGCCACTGGTATATTCCGCCATGGTCGCCAGTGAATCTTCAGAGGATATTTCACCTAACGCTACTGTGCCGGGGTACTTGTTAAGCAATGCGCGGATGTCGCGAATAAAATCAAGGTTCTCGGGCTGGGTATTATTGTAATAGTGGTATTGGAATGCGTAAGGGTTATCAGTACTAAACCCACGCCCTTGTCGTTTTTCCTTAGGCTTGGCCGGGTTATCCCGCAACTGTGCATCGTGATAGCAAAAGTTGATGGCATCCAAACGGAAGCCGTCGACACCTTTTTTAAGCCAGAACTCAACGTTGTCGAGTACCGCCTGACGGACTTTCGGGTTATAAAAGTTCAGATCCGGCTGTTCGGTTAAAAAGTTGTGCAAATAATATTGTTCGCGGCGCGGCTCCCACTGCCAGGCCGGGCCACCAAATAATGACAACCAGTTATTGGGCTGAGTGCCATCCTCTCTCGCATCTGCCCATACATACCAATCTGCGTAATCATTACTCTGTGATTCGCGACTTTCTAAGAACCATGGATGCTGATCAGACGTGTGGCTTAAAACCTGGTCGATGATAATTTTGATGTCGCGCTTATGTGCCTCTTCGATTAGCTCATCGAAATCATCGAGGTTACCAAATATCGGGTCGATGTCGCGATAATCACTGATATCGTAGCCGAAGTCCTTCATTGGTGACTTAAAAAACGGCGATATCCATACCGCGTCAACACCCAGGCTCTTGATATAATCAAGTCGACTAACAATACCCGGTATGTCGCCGATCCCATCACCATTTGTATCTTGAAAGCTGCGTGGGTATATCTGATAAATTACCGCACCTTTCCACCAAAGAGGGTTCGCCATTTGTTGCTCCAGAACATCGGTTATTTTTATTGTCGGGCAAAGAATAAGTAAGGCTCGAAGCCTTGTAAAAAATCTGCATACGTATGCATTTTGCGTGGGTTTGCGGGATAACGGCTACATCGCGGTTGCGCTATGGGCTACAGCGCTCGAGAATGGGCGAAAATTATTTTTTCTATCAAGTTTACGTTTACGTAAACTGATTAATGGTAAAATTTCTTGTTGCCAAGTTTTTGCTCGCGTGGTGCGGGGCTGATGCACAATAGTGGGGCAAGCGCGCAACTGAATACGTATGCATAAATTTGTTAATAATTTATTACAACCGCTAGTATTTCGCCGACAACAACAAGAACCACAGTGGTCTGCGGCCAAAAATAAGAGGCTGCACCAACTTGGTGACAAGCATGAACAACCAGGATTAACAATTATGTCTACGTTCAAACCCAGTATGCTAACGCTTGCACTTATTAGTGCAGGTTTAAGTAGCCAAGTCGCTTATGCACAAGATGCAGACGCTCAAAATACTGACGCGCAACAAGAGCAACAACAAGAACAGCAAAAAAGCGAACAAAGCGATGTTGAACGAATTGAAGTAACCAGCAGTTTCCGCCGCAGCGTGGTTGAATCGATCAACACCAAGCGTTTTTCAACGTCGGTTGTTGAATCTATTTCTGCAGAAGACATTGGTAAGCTCCCTGACTCATCGATTGCTGAGTCAATCGCACGACTGCCGGGCATCACTGCACAACGGCTGGATGGGCGAGCTTCGCGAGTCAGTGTTCGTGGTTTTAGTGAAAACGAAAGCACCACAACCTTTAATGGTCGTCAGCAGGTATCCATAAGCGATAACCGGGGTGTGGAATTTGATCTGTATCCATCTGAAATCATGAGTGGTGTGACGGTTTATAAAACACCGAGCGCGTCACTGAGCGGCGAAGGTATTGCCGGCGTTATTGACATGCAAACGGTTCGCCCACTGACTAAAGGCGAACAGGTATTTCAGGTCAATGGCCAGTTTGAACAATCCAGTTTTGATAAATTAAACCCGGACGGTGATGATCAGGGTTATCGCGGCACCGTCTCTTACATTGATCAGTTTGCGGATGACACCTTCGGTGTGGCGTTTGCTTACACCACCATGAGCTCTCCAAATCAAGAAAAGCGCTGGAACTCATGGGGATACCCGGAGTTTACGACAGAATCGGGCGACACTGAGTCTATTCTGGGCGGTGCTAAACCGTATGTGCGTTCGTCAACTTTGGAGCGTGATTCGGCTATGTTGGTGCTGGAATTCACTCCAACCGATAAGGTCAATATGACCTTTGATGCTCTTTATGTTGACTTCGTAGATGAAAAAATCTTGCGTGGTACTGAAGTGCCGTTTGCCTGGGGGCAGGGCTCGATTGATCCGGAGAGTGCGACGGTAGACCCGGAAACCGGCTTTGTCACCAGTGCGGTTACTCAAGGTCAGCGTGTGGTGTTGCGCAACGACTATGAAGAACGAGCAGCTGAGCTGACGCAATTCGGTTATAACGTCGAATACTTCCTGGACCATAACTGGACATTAGAATTTGATGCCAGTCGTTCTGAAGTTGAACGCCAGGTATGGAGTGTCGAAACCTACGCCGGGACCGGTCGAGGCGATAATAATGGTATTGCCGATGACATTGGTTATGTGTTTGATTCCGGTAACACAGGTGCACAGTTCAGTCATCAGCTAGATTACAGCGACTTTAACCTGATGCAGCTAGGTGGCCCGTTATCTTGGGGGGCCAGTGCAGCGTTAAACGATAACTACGGACTGGTCGGCACACCATATGAGAACACCGCTCAGGATGGCTTTATTAATGCTCCGGCGGTTGAGGACGAGCTAACCACCTTAAAGCTAGCTGCCAGCCGAGTTTTAAACAATGAGTTCTTTAAAGGTATTGAATTCGGTGTGACCTATCGGGATCGTGAGAAAAGTAAGGATTCCGAGGGGTACTATATGACACTGGCCGACTTCTCCTACCCTGATAACGTCGGCATGATGTCAGTACCTGAACAATACCGTTTGGGTACCGCAGATTTAAGCTTTATCGGTATGGGTCCGATGATTGCTTATGACACACAGGGTCTCATCGATGACGGCTATTATGAACTGTTGCGCGAAAGTTTAACCGATCCCAAGCACTTAACCCGCTCGTGGACGGTACAAGAGGATGTAACTGCAGCCTTTGTCCAAGGTAACATTGATACTCAGTTTGCTGGTATTCCTGTTACCGGTAATGTCGGTTTACGCTATGTTCACACCAAACAATCATCACAAGGTAATGCATTTAACGTTGTCGATGGTCTGGTGGTGGCTCAGCCAACCGACGTGAGCCACGATTACGGTCATGTTTTACCTAGCTTAAACCTGATCTTTGCAATCGACGAACAACAAATGCTGCGTTTTGGTGCTGCAAAAACGATTTCGCGCGCTCGCCTGGACGAGATGAATGCATCAATTAGCGCAACTTACAGCGCACAGCAGCCTGATGAGAATGGCAACTACTGGTCAGTATCAGGCGGTAACCCAAACCTGGAGCCTAAAGAAGCTACTGGCTTAGATTTAAGTTACGAAAATTACTTTACTGCTGAGGGTTACTTCTCTGCGGCATTGTTCTACAAAGATCTGAATGATTGGATCTTTAACGGTAATTACGAGCTTGATTTAAGTGGTGTTCCTGACCCTGCTACCGGCGAAATTCCGGAGACCAGCTCGGCGACAGGTTCAGGCAAAGTCAATGGTGGTGGCGGCCAACTTTGGGGTTATGAGTTAGCTATCGCGCTGCCGCTGAGCGAATTCTCTGAGGCACTAGAAGGCTTCGGTATTTTGGCTAGCCATACCGGTGTCGAACAGGATATTCAGGACCAGAACGGTAATGATTATGAGCTACCCGGCTTGTCTGACAGCATTCAGAGCGTAACCTTCTACTACGAGCGTTATGGCTTTAGTGCCCGCACCAGCATGCGTAAACGCAGTGACTTCAAAGGCGATGTCTACGGCTTGGGCTTTGAGACGCAGCAAGTTGATATTCAGGGTGAAACCATCTGGGATGCGCAATTTGGCTATGACTTCGCAGACTCTGGCATCAGCGGACTTGAGAACTTGGAAGTCACTTTCCAGGTGCAGAACATCACCGAAGAACCGTTTATCTCGTTACAAGGTGACAATGCGTTGCAGGTTCGCGATTACCAGGATTACGGTCGCAACTACTTGCTGGGCTTTAGCTACGAGTTCTAACGTTTTTGTTAGGTAATTGGTTTAACAAAGCCCCTAACCAGAGGGGCTTTTCGCGCATGGCGTCAGTATGATGCCGTCGCATAATCAATTTATAGAAAGGAGCCTTACATAATGCGTTTAGCTCTGTTGTTGAGTGCTTTGGTAGCATTGCCGGGCATTAACGTGCAAGCGGCTGAGCAAGATACCGCTCAAAAGCCGGTCGTTTATCAGGTATTCACGCGTTTATTTGGTAACATGCAAACGACCAATAAGCCCTGGGGTACATTAGAGGAAAACGGTGTCGGCAAGTTTGCGGATTTTGATAGCAAAGCCCTTGAGGGTATAAAAGAGCTGGGTGTTACCCACATTTGGTATACCGGCGTTTTGCATCATGCCACCGTGACTGATTACAGCGAGTTTGGCTTGCCCGCCGATGATCCTGATGTCGTTAAAGGCCGCGCGGGATCGCCGTATGCGGTCAAAGACTACTATAACGTCAACCCTGACTTAGCGGTTGACCCCGGCGAACGGCTACAAGAATTTGAGGCGTTAATAGAGCGTACTCACCAGCACGATATGAAGGTCGTCATCGATATTGTGCCTAATCACGTTGCCCGCGATTACCATTCGGTTTCTAAACCTGACGGTGTCGAAGACTTTGGTGCCAATGACGACACCACGGTGACCTACCAGCGCGACAACAATTTTTATTACGTGGTAGGCGAGGACTTCCGGGTACCACAAAGTGACGACTATGAGCCATTAGGCGGCATGGAGCACCCTAAAGCGGATGGTCAGTTTACTGAAAGCCCGGCGAAGTGGACGGGTAATGGCGCCCGTACCGCCCAACCCGACATTAACGATTGGTACGAAACCGTAAAAATTAATTATGGCGTTAAACCTGATGGCAGTTACGACTTTCCACGCTTGCCTCAGCAGTATGCCAACAAAGATTACCGAGCTCACTACGCGTTTTGGCAGGACAAGGACTTGCCGGACAGTTGGTATAAGTTCCGTGATATCACGCAATACTGGCTGGACAAGGGCGTTGATGGTTTTCGCTACGATATGGCGGAAATGGTGCCGGTGGAGTTCTGGAGTTTTTTAAATGCGTCCATAAAAATGCAAAACCCGGATGCATTTTTACTGGCCGAAGTCTATAACCCGGAGCTTTACCGGCCTTATCTTGAGCAAGGTAAAATGGACTACCTTTACGATAAAGTCGGGTTTTACGACACCTTAAAAGCCATTATTCAGGGACGCGAAGACGCGGCTGCACTGCTTGCGAAGCACAATGAAGTTGCTGATATCGAACAGCACATGCTGCACTTTTTAGAGAACCACGATGAACAGCGCATTGCCAGCCCTGACTTTGCCGGTGACATGAACTGGGGTAAACCGGCGATGACTGTATCAACGCTGGTAAGCCGCGCACCGACGATGATTTACTTCGGCCAGACGGTTGGCGAAGATGGTTCCGAAGAGCCGGGGTTTGGTGACCCGACCCGCACCAGTATTTTTGACTACATCGGTGTGCCTGCGCATCAGCAGTGGATGAATGATGGCGAGTTTGATGGTGCTGATCTTAGCGCAGAACAACGCCAGCTGCGGCGGTTTTATGTCGAGCTGATGGCGCTTAATCAGCTACCAGCGATAGCTCAAGGCAACTTGCTGGAAGTTAGTAACTCGCAGCCGCAGCACGTTGTCAGCTTTATCCGAAAAGCTGGTCATCAGCGCGTTTTGGTGGTGGCAAACTTTGCTAAACAGAAGCAGCAGGTGAGTGTTGACGTGAAAGAGTCACAAGCTCAGGCATTACTCGGTGCGCCGCCACAATTTACCGATGGCACTTTGTCCCTAACGCTGCCCTATCAGGGCGTTAGCGTGATCCAATTAGGAAGTAATCGTTAATGCAAGATCAAGCCCAACATAATAACGAAAGGCCGACACTGAGCTTTTGGCAGATCTGGAACATGTGCCTTGGTTTTATGGGCATTCAGTTTGGCTTTGCGCTACAAAATGCCAACGTCAGCCGTATTTTCCAAACCCTGGGAGCCGAAATTGATGATATTCCGATTCTATGGGTTGCAGCGCCTCTGACCGGCCTTATCGTACAGCCAATTATTGGTTACCTCAGCGATAAAACCTGGGGACGTCTCGGTCGTCGGCGACCCTACTTCTTTTATGGTGCGATTGTCACGACTGCCGCGCTGTTGGTTATGCCGAACTCACCGACGCTATGGGTTGCCGCCGGCATGTTGTGGATTATGGATGCATCAATCAACGTGACGATGGAGCCATTCCGGGCGCTGGTTGGCGATAACCTCCCTAACAAACAACGTGCTTTAGGCTATTCATTACAAAGCTTTTTTATTGGGGTGGGTGCGGTCGTTGCGTCGAGTTTACCGTGGGTTTTGACCAATTGGTTTGACGTCAGTAATACCGCAGCTGCGGGTGTTATTCCGCCATCGGTGCAGTACGCGTTTTACATTGGCGGTGCGTTCTTATTGGTTTGCGTTATGTGGACCGTATTTACGACCAAAGAATACAACCCCGAGCAGCTTGCGTCTTTTAGCGAAGATGAGGATAGCAGCCAGGCAGGGCAGGAAAAAGCACGCATCAACTTCGCCCGCACGCTGTCGGTTAGTGGGGCTGTCGGTGTCATTATTATTGCCGCCGTAGGCCTTATGAACCTGGAAAAAGAGTTGTATTTATTAGGTGGGTTATTAGTCGCTTTTGCTTTATTACAGGCGCTGGCTGCCTGGCAACAGCAACAGGGACATACCCAAAACGGCTTCTTTACCGTGGTACATGATGTTTTCACCATGCCCCGGGCAATGCGTCAACTGGCCTGGGTGCAATTCTTTAGCTGGTTCTCGCTGTTTGCCATGTGGATATACACCACGGGAGCTGTCACCAGTTACCATTACGACACCGTCGATGTTACGTCAAAAGCCTATAACAATGGGGCTGATTGGGTCGGCGTATTATTTGCGGCCTACAATGGCTTTGCCGCCTTAGCAGCCCTGGTTATTCCGGTTATGGTCAAACAATGGGGGATTCGGGTTGCGCATGCGGTTAATTTGCTGGTTGGCGCGTTGTCGTTAGTCAGCTTTTTATTGATCAAAGACCCGAACTGGCTGATGCTGCCGATGGTCGGTATTGGTTTTGCCTGGGCGTCTATTCTATCGCTACCTTACGCCATGCTCGCCAGCGCATTACCCAGCGCCAAAATGGGCGTTTACATGGGTATCTTTAATTTCTTTATCGTTATTCCGCAGTTACTCGCGGCCAGTATTCTGGGTCTCATATTAAAGCACGGCTTTGCAAACGAGCCTATTTACGCACTGGTTATTGGTGGGGCTTCGTTTGTCTTGGCTGCCTTGTCGCTGACTCGGGTAAAACTCAATAACAAAAATATAGGGTGATACAGTGAAAGTTGTGAACACAATTGCCAGCGCCATGTTGCTGGCGGGATTAGCCGGCTGCAACACTAGCGCCACGACATCGGGCGTTAACGAAGTGGCGCCGGGAGCGCCCGGCGAAACGCCGTATTGGGCGTACTCGGGGAAAACCGGCATTGGCACCTCTTATGAGGCGTATCAGAACGGACAATATGACGAGTCGAGCACGACAGGTACGGTCTCGAAGGTTTGGTTTTCACTCGCCAAAGGCATGATTACCGAAACCATGTTTGGTCTGATTCACCAGGCGCAAATTCGCGACATGCAATTTATGGTCAGCGGCGACGATTTTGTGGTTAGCGAAGCTGACGGCCTGAAAAATACCGTCGAATATCTGCACGTTGATGAACAGGGGCGTCCGTTATCCTTGGCTTACCGGGTGACCAGTGAAGACAACCAAGGTCGCTTTCGTATTATTAAAGATGTTTTCACTGATCCTGATGCGCAGTCATTGATGGTGCGTGTGCGCTTTGAGGCGGAAGAGCCAGGTTTGACGGCTCACGTCCAGGTTAACCCTTATGTGAACAACGATGGTGTTGATGACAGCGCCAAGGTGGCTGACGATGCGTTGGTAGCCTACTCGGGTGAACACTATCTGACGTTGCAAAGCACGAGTGGTTTAAACCAAGGCTCGGTGGGTTTTGTCGGCACCTCAGACCGGCATTCACAATTAAAAACAACGGGTGACTTTAAGCGCTACCAAACGGCCGGTGAGCAGTCAGGCAATGTATCGATGAGTGCCACGCTGGGCGAAATCACCGACAGCGCAGAATTTGATTTAGTGCTGAGCTATGGTAACAGCGAACAGAGCGCACTTGAGCAGGGCCGGAAGACCTTAACCAGCGGCTACGACAAGGTACTGGCGAATTACAATGGCGAAGGCGATGCTATTGGCTGGCAGGACTACCTGCAGAGCTTAAAGCTTGAAGAAATGTATGACGCTACGACCGATGGTGGCAAGCTACTGCATACCAGCGCGTTGGTGTTGAAGGCGCAAGAAGACAAAACCTACGCCGGCGCGTTGATCGCTTCATTGTCTAACCCCTGGGGCGACACTGTCTCCGCCGAAGAGGGCAAGACGGGCTATAAAGCCGTTTGGGTACGCGACTTCTATCAAGTTGCTATGGCGTTTTTGGCTATGGGTGACACGCAAACCGCAAAAGCCGCCTTTAGCTATTTACCCAAGGTGCAAGTGACCGAAAATACACCGGGCAATAAAGGCGACACGGGTTGGTTCCTGCAAAAAACACACGTCAATGGCGATTTAGAATGGGTTGCCGTGCAGCTGGATCAAACCTCTATGCCAATTATGCTGGCCTGGAAGCTCTATAAACAGGATGTACTGACACAAAGTGAATTGAGTGATTGGTACCAATCGATGCTCAAGCCGGCAGCGGACTTTCTGGTAGACGGCGGGCGAGCTAAAGTGTTGTGGAACGATACGCAAATTGATCCACCGTACACCCAACAAGAGCGTTGGGAAGAGCAGGCGGGCTATTCACCGTCGAGTATTGCAGCCACAGTAGCCGGGCTTATCAGTGCCAGTGAGATAGCAAAACTCAGTGGTGATGAGGCTAATGCTAAACGCTACCTGAATACAGCCAAGCAATACGAGCAGGATATCGAAGCCTTGATGTTTACTACCGAAGGCACGCTGCAAGGCGATGCAGCCGATGGTAACTATTTTGTGCGTATTGCTCAGGACAAAAACGTTAATGCAGATACCAAACTGGGTGACAACAATGGTCGTCCGGGAATGGATAAAAAGCTGATTCTGGATGGTGGCTTTTTAGAGTTAGTGCGCTATGGCGTGCGCCCTGCAGATAGCCCGTCGGTAACTGCGTCGTTACCGGAATATGACGATGAAAGCCTGGAACACAAGCTTCGGGTAAAATACACCTTTACCAACGAGCAAGGGCAGGAGTATCCGGGCTGGCGTCGCTATGGTAACGATGGCTACGGGGAGGACAAAGAGCTTGGCAAAAACTACGCCGAAGGTGGCGAGCAAACGCCGGGTCAACGTGGTCGTGTCTGGCCTTTCTTTACCGGTGAACGGGGCCACTACGAGATTGCTGCGGCAACCAAGGCCGATGGTGAGCTGAGTGAAGACGAGTATCAGCGTATTAAAAACACCTATGTGCTGGGCATGGAAGAATTTGCCAACAAAGGCATGATGCTGCCAGAGCAGGCTTGGGATGGCGTCGGTGTTAACCCGTTTGACTATGAGCTGGGTGAAGGCACCAATTCAGCAACGCCGCTGGCCTGGACCCATGCCGAGTACGTTAAATTGTTACGTTCACTGAGTAATGAGTCCGTCTGGGATCATTATCCGCTTGTGGAACAACAGTTGGCGCAGTAGCAACGTTAGACTCAATGTGCGCCAGTAATTTATTGACTGGACTGGCGCACAATAACTTTTGGCGGCAGGATGCTGTTGGGTAAATCGACAGCTTGCTCAGCGATTAAGTTAAGCAGGTTGGCGACTAACATTTGTCCGGCGAGTGTTGTGTTTTGTTGGACAGTCGACAACGGCGGGCTGCAAAAGCGGGCGATGGCAATATCATCAAAGCCGACCACTGACACGTCTTGCGGCACGCGTAGGCCAACTTCCTGCAGCGCCCGGATAGCGCCAATAGCGATCAAATCGCTGGCGCCAAACAGTGCGTTAAACGGAATATCGTTAGCTAGCAACGATTTAGTGGCTTGATAACCGGATTCTTCGGTAGAAATTGCGGTCGCCACTTTGCGCTCGCTGACGTGTTTACCATTTTCCTGCAGGCGCTCCTCAAAGCCGTTAAAGCGGGCGCTAAACTCCGGGCTGTGATGCGATGCATCGCCAATAAAAGCACAGTTAGTACGACCCTGCTCAATAAAGTGCTCAGCAACGAGCCGGCCGCCGAGGTGGTTATCACAGCTGACGGTAAGCTCCGGACGGCCGTCAACACTGGCTCCCCAGCAAACAAACTTGGTGTCCGTATCCAGTAAACGAGCAAATTTACTCTGGTAGTCAATATAATCGCCGTAACCCAGTAAAATAATCCCGTCAGCGCGGTGCGTCTCGGCGTAATCGGCATGCCAGTCATTACTGCTGGACTGAAAAGAAACTAATAAGTCATAACCCTCTTTAGCGCAGGCCCGCGTTATCGAACCTAACATCGACAGAAAGAACGGGTTAATTTGTGAATCGTCAGAGGTCGGGTCTTCAAACAGCAGTACCGCTAAAGTTGAGCTCTGTTGAGCACGCAGGTTACTGGCGTTTTTATCCACTTTATAATTAAGCTCGCGGGCAATTTCGATAACCCGGCGCCGTGTCTCTTCATTAACCAGAGGACTACCCCGCAATGCGCGGGAAACCGTCGATTGAGAAACCCCGGCATGATGAGCTATATCGAAAGAAGTGGCTTTACCTTTCATTTGTTTCCTTGCAGTGCGCTCGCGATAATGCAAAACCATACAGCCAAGCAGTCCTAAAGAGAACCCCTAACAAAGTTATGCTAACCTGAGTTAATAATTAATAAAGGAAAATCGCTCGTGAAAAAACTAACATGTTATATCAAACTTATAGCACTGACCTTGTGTATACCCACGTCTGTTGGCGCCTTAGCTCAAACAGAGGAGGCCGGACAAAGTACTGAAGCGGTTGCAGAGCCAACCCGGTTTGTTTCCGGGCATAGTGGCAGCTTTAACGGCGAGCGCATTGACTACCAGGTAAGTGCGGGTGAAACCTATCTTAAAAATGCGGCGGGTGAGCCGACGGCAAGCATTTTCTCGTTTGATTATATTGCCGAGGATGATGATAATCGTCCGGTGACGTTCATCTGGAATGGTGGTCCGGGCTCTTCATCAAACTGGCTCCACATGGGCGGCTATGGTCCCAAGCGTATTGTCGTACCCAGTGATGCAGAACATCCCGGCACTGCGCCGTACACCCTTAAAGATGCCCCCGAAACCATTCTGGATGTAACCGATATGGTGTTTGTCGATCCGGTGGGTACCGGCTTTTCAAGGGCTATCGGCGAGGGCAAGAAAACAGACTTCTGGGGCCTGACCGAAGATGCCGAATCAATGGCTGCCTTCATTGCCCGCTGGCTGACCGAAAACAATCGCTGGAATTCGCCGATATTTTTGTTAGGCGAGAGTTTTGGCACGACCCGGGCCGCCGCGGTTGCAAAAGTATTGCTGGATGATTACGTCATTAACGTAAATGGTATTGTGTTTGTCTCACAGGCGCTGGATTATCAGGGCTCAACGCCTTATGTGGATGACAATATCATCTCTTACATTACCTACATTCCAAGTATGGCGGCGACCGCCTGGTATCATGGCAAAGTCGATAATAGCGGCGACTTTGAGGCGTTTATTCAGGCTAGCCGCGAGTTTGCCACCAACGAACTGCTGCCCGCATTATTTAGCGGTAATTTACTTGCTGCAGATAAACGCCAACAACTTATCGAACAACTGCATAGCTTCACGGGTTTGAGTAAAGAATACATTGACCAGGTCGATTTGCGTCTTAATGCGTTTCGGTTTGCCAAGGAGTTGCGGCGCGACCAGGGTATAGCCGTGGGACTGCTCGACAGTCGCTATACTAACGATGAACGTGATGATGTGCTGGCGCGTCCGGAAAATGATGCGGCACGGGCAATTTCTCCGGCCTATAAAGCATCATTGATGCATTACATGCGTAATGATCTTGGCATTGACTGGGATCGCACCTATTTAAATCCGTCTGACCCGGAACTGTCGGGCAAGTGGCGCTGGAGCCCGTTACCTGAGGGACGCTCGTGGGAGCCGCATTACGTTAATACCGCGCCTGATCTGGCAGCCGTTTTACGGGCTAATCCTGCGCTTAAGGTCATGGTAGGCTCAGGTTACTACGATTTAATCACGCCGTTTTTTGACGCCGAGTACACCCTTAACCGTCATGGCATAAAATCTGACGATATTATCTATCGTTATTACCACGGCGGCCACATGATGTATGTGCACGAGCCTGCGCGTAAAGCATTGCTAAAAGACACGCGTAATTTTATTAATGCGCAACTACAGGGTGCAGGTAAGGAGTAGATGATGAAACATATAATGTCCATGCTTACCCTGACGGGGCTTGCGTTAACGGCGCAAGCAGAAGAAACCGAAACCACGTTAAATGCCTATGCCGCAGGGTATCAGGCCAACTTTACCTGTAGTGCGACCTTTAACGGGGGTAAATCAGAAGAGCAAATACACGAGGATGAGTTAACCGGCATTTATGCGTTGATTGCCGATCGTATTCCGACTGGCGACGTTGCAGTGAATAGTGCCGCGAAGTTTGTCGCCGTTAACTATGACAACGGCGAAAGAACTCGTTATTCGGTTTGGCGTCCGCGTTTAGGCTGTGTGGATTTACCGGTTGGAGCAACTCAACAAGACATCGATAAGGTCTACAAGCCGTTCTCTGAAAACACCGCCAGCGCAAAAGATAGCGGGCAACCATGGCAGCAACGCAATGGTGTCAATGAGGCGACCGGTAACGACAAGCTGGATAAGGTTATACAACAGGCATTTAGCAAGCATTACGGCGAGGGCGCGAGAACGTCAGCGGTCTTGATTGCAACGCCGGATAAAATAATAGCTGAGCACTACAAGCCGGGTTTTACTCCGGAAACTGCGCAGCGAACCTGGTCGGTGGCCAAGAGTATCGGTGCCAGTGTCATCGGAGCTGCAGTGCAACAAGAGCTGCTATCTATTGATCAGCCAGCGGGTCTCAATAATTGGTCCCACCCATTGGATCCACGCCAGCACATTACGCTGGAAAACCTGCTGCATATGGCATCCGGGCTTGATAGTAACCAAGCCGGTAATCGCACCGATCGCGTTTATATGGGCGGAGGTTTAGTCAGTGATACAGCGACTGAAACGGCACTGGAGGTTGAGCCCGGCACACGCTGGAAATATGCCAACAACGACACCATGCTGGCGCTGCGTGTATTGCGAGAAGCGATGCCCAGTGAGGCGGCGTACGTAAAATTTCCTTATCAGTCACTCCTCGACAAAATCGGCATGCAGCATACGTTTTTGGAAACTGACTGGCAGAGTGACTTCATTTTGTCGTCGCAGGTGTGGACAACGTCACGTGACCTGGCGCGTTTAGGCGTATTGCATTTACAGAACGGACAATGGCAAGGCGAACAAATTTTGCCGGCTGACTGGCTGCAGTACATCAGTACTCCCGCGCCGGCCCAACCACCCGAAAATGCGCCTGGCTACGGCGCTCAATGGTGGCTTTATAACGAACGCTTTCCGGAGTTACCGGATGATACCATTGCCGCCCGCGGTAACCGTGGTCAGTTTTTGGTTATCATCCCCAGCGAAAACCTGATTGTCGTGCGCCGTGGCTATGATTTAGCGGGCAAGCCGGGCTTTAGTGAGCACGACTTTACCCGCGATATCTTAAGCGCGTTGCGCGCGGGCTCGATGTAGCTTTTTATAGCTATCCAGTAGCTTGAGATGACGGTCGACCCCTTCTAATTGCATATTAGTCGGGGTCAGACCGTAAAAGCGAGTATTACCTTGCACTGAACCGATAACGGCATCGATAACCGTTTCACCATACATTCGGCCGAGATTATAGCGATAATCCTCCAGCGCTAACTCATCGTCCAGCGTGATTTCCAGTACCGCTTCGACAGCACGATAAAACAGCACACGCTCCGGTGTATTGTCATTATATTGCAGGAACATCTCGACATATTCCTGAGCATCTTCATGGCGCTCAAGAGCCAGATAAATGAGCAATTTCAGCTCGAGAATGGTGAGTTGGCCCCACACCGTATTTTCGTCAAACTCGATACCAATGAGCGTAATAATGTCCATATAGTTATCGAGCTGGCTGTCTTCCAGGCGTTCGACTAAATCTTCCAGTTGCTGCTCTGACAAGCGATGCAGATTGAGAATATCCTCTCGGTACTGCAGGGCGATGTTGGTGTTGTCCCACACCAGATCTTCAACCGGATAGACTTCAGAATAATCCGGCACCAAAATGCGACAGACTGGCGCGCCGAGATCTTCATGCACCATGATGTAGGCTTCTTTGTCGAGCTCACTCAGAATACCAAACAGCGTGCTCGCTTCCTCGTCATTGGATGGCGATGCAAAATCCCACTCGACAAAATCGATGTCGGCGTTGCTACTGAAAAAACGCCAGGACACCACGCCGGATGAATCAATAAAGTGTTCGACGTAATTATTGGGTTCAGACACCGCCATAGAGTTGAAGGTTGGCGGTGGCAAGTCGTTCAAGCCTTCAAAACTGCGGCCTTGCAGTAGCTCTGTCAGACTGCGCTCTAAGGCAACCTCAAAGCTTGGATGTGCGCCAAAAGAGGCAAATACGCCACCGGTGCGGGGATTCATCAGGGTCACACACATCACCGGGAAGCGGCCGCCAAGTGACGCATCCTTAACTAGTACCGGATAGCCTTGTTGTTCCAGCGCATCAATACCTGCAACAATGTCCGGGTATTTATTCAACACCGCTTGTGGCACGTCCGGCAGGGTTATCTCATCTTCAATAATTTGCTTTTTAACAGCGCGCTCAAAAATCTCTGACAAACACTGAACCTTAGCTTCCGCCAGTGTATTACCTGCGCTCATACCGTTGCTCAAATACAGGTTTTCGATAAGGTTAGACGGAAAGTAAACCGTTTCGCCATCGGAGTGACGCACGAAGGGAAGAGAAACAATGCCGCGGTCGGTGCGGCCGGAATTAGTATCGATTAAGTGCGAGCCACGAAGCTCACCCTCGGGGTCGTAAAATGCGCGCGTTCGCTCATCCAGGATCTCTGCCGGAAGTTCGTCGTTTGGCCCGGGTTTGAACCATTTTTCCTGTGGATAATGAACAAAGTCAGCGTTAGCAATCTGTTCGCCAAAGTATTGGTCATTGTAGAAGAAGTTGCAGCTTAAGCGTTCAATAAACTCACCCAAAGCTGAACACAGTGCGCTCTCTTTGCTTGCGCCTTTGCCATTGGTAAAGCACATGTGCGAGGCGGCATCGCGAATGTGAAGTGACCATACATTAGGCACGATATTGCGCCAGGAAGCCACCTCGATTTTCATGCCCAGGTCAGCCAGCAACCGAGTCATGTTGTTAATGGTATCTTCCAGGGGCAGATCTTTGCCTTCAATATAGGTTTTTTCATCCCCGCTTGGGTCGATGGTAAGCAACGCCTGAGCATTTTGGGTAATATTTTCAACGGCTTCTACGTCAAATGCCAAATCGTTTTCGATCACGCGTTTAACTGCACAGCGTTCAGCCGCGCGAATAATGCCTTTGCGGTCTTTCTCGTCAATGTCTGCGGGTAACTCAACCTGAATTTTAAATAGCTGCTGGTAACGATTTTCTGGGTCGACAACATTGTTCTGAGAAATACGAATGTTCTCGGTCGGTATCTCACGCGCATCACAATAAAGACGAATAAAGTGTGCGGCACACATAACCGAGGATGCTAAAAAATAGTCGAACGGGCCCGGTGCCGAACCATCACCTTTATAGCGAATCGGTTGGTCTGAGATTACGGTAAAGTCGTCAAACTTGGCCTCAAGGCGCATGTTTTCTAAAAAGCGTACGTTGATTTCCATAAGGGAGTAAAACCGCAGATAGTCATTGATCAGAATTTGCGCGTATTATGCCTTTTTTAGTCTGTCGCGTCTTGTTGAGTTTTTGAACAAGAATATTGTTTGACCGGCTCAAGCTTTGTTGCTTTGCTTACGATATAAAGTAATAAAAATGTCACAGGGGCGTGATGATGACTTGGTTTAATAATCTTAATTTTCGTTTCAAGTTGCTGCTACCCATTGTATTGCTTGCGTTGGTGCTGATCGCAATCGCTACCGTTAGCATGATGAACTTTAAATCGGTAGCAGGCAGCGTTGATGCGATTTCCGATGAGCACCTGCCGGGTCTGAACTTTTTGCTGCAAGCAGACCGTGATCTGCACCAGGCGCAGGTCGCAGAGCGGACCTTGTTATCAGTAACGCCGGCCGGGCAAAGGGCAAAGAACCTCATTGCAACGCACAACGAGAATATTGAGCAGGCGCAACAGCGGGTGGATCGGTTTTTAAGCTTGACCTCAAGTAGCAAAGAACGACAAATGGTTGCTGACTATAAAGAAAAGGTCGCAACGTGGAGCGATACCGCGCAACAAGTGATTACATTGCATAACCAGGGGCAAATCGAGCAGGCGGTGCGCTTGAGCGAAGGGCAGAGTGGCGACCAGTTCGAAACGATGCGGGATGTCTTAGATCAGCTAGAGCAACGTAAGGAAGAAGCCGCGTTAAACCAGTCGGAATTAATTGACTCAGTGATCGCGCAAAGTAATTGGACCCAGGGTGTAGTCCTGCTGGTTGGATTAGCGTTGTGTGTTTTATTAGCCTTATTCTTCCCACCGTTGATATCCAAACCATTGAACCTGTTGTTAGAACGCTTGCAGGATATGGCAAAAGGAGATGGTGATTTAACCGCGCGTATTGAATTAGATCGCCGGGATGAGCTGGGTAAGGTGGCGGATGCATTCAATGAATTTGTCGCAAAACTACAGCGTACCATTCAAAAAGTTAACAGCATGGCGGAGCAGGTAGCAACTGCATCGGAACAGCTATCAGCGATTTCTGAACAGTCTAACCGGAGTATTAAAGAGCAACAGCAAGCGGTCGAGCAGGTTGCAACCGCTATCCACCAAATGTCGACAACGGTAGATGAAATTGCCAAGAATGCTAACGATGCCGCTCAGTCAGCACAGCAGGCTGACCAGGTGCATAAGATTACCCAAGTCATTGATAAGGTTGCGGACGACAGTAATGACATCAGTAAAGTGCTTGAAGTTATCGGTGGTATTGCTGAACAAACCAACCTGTTGGCGTTAAATGCAGCTATTGAATCGGCGCGGGCCGGGGAGCACGGGCGTGGATTTTCGGTAGTGGCCGACGAAGTTAGGACGCTGGCCAGCAGAACACAACAATCGACGCAAGAGATTCAAGACATGATAGAGCGTTTGCAGAGTGCGACGCAGCAGGCTGTATCGTCAATGAATCAGGGGCGTGAGCAAGCCGACAGTACGGTTGAGCAAGCGCAAAGGGCAGATGATGCATTAAAAGGTATTACCCATGCCGTGACCGAAATCAACGATATGAATAGCCATATCGCCACCGCGGCAGACGAGCAGAGCTCAGTTACTGAAGATATCAATCAAAACGTAAGCAAGATTACCACCATTGCTGAACAGTCATCAGAAAGCTCGGCACAGGTTAAAGATTCGAGTGAAGATCTGGCGAAACTCTCTTTATCGTTACAAAAAGAGTTACGCCAGTTCAAAATTCATTAGTGAGCGTTACCTGCCTCACAGTCTCCGTATGCGTTTGAATAGCTATTACCGAAACAAGCGATAAAGCGATCAACGACGTGTAAATTGGGTGGCCAGGGAATATCAACAGGATTGCCGTCGGCGTCTTTAAAATCCATGTCGGCAGGCTTTTCCAGCGCAGCCAATTGCGCGCGGCTCTTTAGTAGTGCTGATTTGTCTTGCTCAAGAAACGCTATAGTCGCGGCGACATAGTAATTCCAACCCATGCGGTCTTTGTCTTGAGGTTTATAAGTCTGTTTAAACAATGCTACCGCACGTTTGTTCTGACCCGCCTCCGCGCGCATTTGGCCCTCGTGCCAGCGCAAGGTGCTTAGCATGCCTTCCGACACGCCTTGCTTTTGAGTCGCGTAGCGATGGATTAAGTCAGCGGCTTCGGCACGACAGTGCTCTTTGTTAGCCACGGCTCGCCAACCCTCGTTCATAGTTTGGTCAAACGCCATAAAGTCCATCGCCAAATAATCGACCTCAGGGTCCAGGCAATTAGTTTCATCAGCCGCCAATACCGAAAAACTCATTGACCCCAATAAAAGTCCAACCAAACCAAAAAAATTACGCATAACAATTCCTTGTTTTAAACAACCCCCTGCTGCAACATCGCATCAGCCACCTTGCGGAAGCCGGCAATATTTGCACCGAGTGCTAAATTCGATGGATGATCGAATTCCTCTGCAGCGCGCTTACAGTCGCGATAAATATTACGCATGATGCGCTGTAACTTGTCGTCTACCTCGTCGAAGCTCCATTTCAGCATACTGGCATTCTGGGCCATTTCCAACTGGCTGGTCGCAACACCACCTGCATTAGCGGCTTTGCCGGGTGCATAATGCGCATTATTTTCGATAAATAAATCCACCGCGCTTTGAGTACACGGCATATTGGCGCCTTCGATAATATAGCGGCAGCCGTTCTCGAGCAGAGCCTGAGCGTCTTTTTCGGTTAATTCATTTTGAGTAGCGCAGGGGAAGGCCAAATCAGCCTCGTAGCGCCATACACAATGGCCATCCTCAGGGTAGTCCTGTCGTTTTGTATACTCCGCACCAGAATGGGTCTCTAAATATTCCTCTAAGCGGCCATGGTTCTGTTCTTTGATCCGTTTAACTAAGTCCAGGTCGATACCATTTTTATGGTAAATGGTGCCATTGGAGTCAGAACATGAGACAGGCGTCGCACCTAATTCGTAGAGCTTTTCCATAGCATAAATAGCAACGTTTCCGGAGCCGGATACTAAGCAACGCTTGTCCTTCATCGACTCATCATTGTCGCCCAACAGACATTGCGCAAAATAGACGGCGCCGTAGCCGGTTGCTTCGGTACGAACATGCGAGCCTCCCCACAGTGATGCTTTGCCGGTTAGCACGCCATCAAATTGGTTAACAATACGTTTATACTGGCCGAACAGGTAGCCAATTTCACGAGTTCCCACGCCAATATCACCCGCGGGTACGTCGGTGTTCGGCCCTATATGGCGGTGCAATTCGGTCATAAAAGACTGGCAAAAACGCATGATTTCGCCGTCTGATTTACCTTTAGGATCAAAGTTGGCACCACCTTTACCACCGCCTATGGGTAGCCCCGTTAGCGCGTTTTTAAAAATCTGTTCAAAGCCCAGAAACTTAATAATGCCGGCGTTTACACTGGGGTGAAACCGCAGACCACCTTTATACGGCCCCAGCGCTGAATTAAACTCAATACGATAGCCTTTATTGACTTGGACTTGACCGTTATCATCAACCCAGGGTACGCGGAACATTATCTGGCGTTCCGGCTCGACTAGCCGCTCGATAATAGCTTGTTCGCGGTATTTTGGACGCTCTTCAATAATAGGTTCAATGGATTCAAGGACTTCTTCTACCGCTTGATAAAATTCGGTTTGTGCGGGGCTGGTCTGCTTTAATTTTTCGATTGTGTCTTTTATAAAGGCCATCGATCCTTCCCTGTTGTTAAAAGTAATTGATACCCATAGTAGTACTCCGACTGGGATTAGGTGGATTATTTTTGTGATTATCGATAAGCTAGGTGTTCCAGTTAACAAATATATTACAAATTATTATAATGAAAAAGGTTCTTCTCTCAGTTATTGGCGTCGCTGTTGCCGGCGCACTTATCGCCCCCACATTTATTGGTCAAAATGCAGAACGCGAGGTCAAGGCAATTGCTGACGCGATTGATGCTAACCCCGCTTACACGGTTGAGATTGCCTCTTATGAGCGCAGCTGGTTTAGTTCACGCGGTGTGTTAACAGTCAGTATGGAGCTGCCTATGCCGCAGCCGGACGGCAGCACCGAGGTCATGACGCTGGATAGCGGGGAGATGTTGTTAGAATTGCAACACGGGCCTGTGTTAACACAGTTTGACGGTGGCTTGGGCTTATTGTCATGGCAGCTAACAGCTAATGATGACAACAAACGCACCTCACTGAATTGGAGTGAGGACCAGGCGCTTTACCAATTGACCGGCTCCATGGGGCTAACCGGTAATGCTACTTATGACGACCAAATCGCTGATGTTAACTACCGCAGTGCTGATGGTGATTTTATCGTCGAAATGAGCGGTTACCGGGGTAATGGTACATTCGGTAACGACGCATTTAGTTACAGCGGTAGTCATAAAACTCTGGTGATGGGCGAGGCCTCTGATCCTGCTACGATCACTGGTATTGATCTGCAAACCAGCGCTAATGGCAGTTTAATTGATGCCTTAAACGGTGAGTTACTCGAGAGCGAGATTGTGTTGTCGGTTGCTAACGCAACGCAATCAGGTGAAGAGGTGTTGTCGGGCTTTGCGATGACCGCAGGCAGCGAGCTTGCAGAGACCGGCGATACTCTGAGTGTTAATGTTAATACCGCTGTAGAAGCGGCACAGCTGCCGTCCGGGACAGCCAGCAATCTGGTTATGAACGTATCCTTTAGCCGTATCGACAAGGAGTTTACGCAAGCGTATCAACAGCTGGTAAATTCAACTTATGGTCAGCCGCAGGAAGTTATGCAACAACAGTTAACGGCCTTGTTTGAACAATACCAGCAGCAGGTATTGGCAGCAAAACCGGAGTTCAGCATCACTGAGCTTTCGGGAGACTTACCCAAAGGCTCGTTTAGCGGTCAGGCTAACGTGACGTTTGCTGATATTGCGACTATTCCAGCGAACCCGACAGCTGACTTTTGGTTGCAGCATGTTTTAGCTGAGGGTGCTATCGAGGCTGCTAAACCGTTAGTAAAAGATGAGCTTAGGCTGCAACTGCAAACGGTGCTTGCGCAGCAAATGCCTAACCAGGACGTAAATTCAGAGCAGTTTCAGGCAATGATTGAGCAGCAAGTCGAGCAGGTCATCGCGGTTTATCTGCAGCAAGGGTTTATCGTAGAAAACGAACAGCAATATCAAAGCGCCGTGGAATTAAAACAGGGCTCGTTGATGTTAAATGGTAAACAGCTGCCGTTGATGTAGTGCGCATAAGGGGCTGGGCACTAGCTGCCTAGCCCTAACGAGCTTTGTACCTCACTGACTTTACGCAATAATTTTGGTAGTTCATAACAGATTTTGTTTAGCGCGATTAGCTCGGTATCAATGGTTTCGTTAAGCACGTCTTCCGCGATTTGTTGTTTAATTTCCGCTGGCGGCAGGTGACTATTTTTACTATCAGCAGCTAAAAAGAAGCTCAGCTCGTCGGCGACCATGATGGCTGCAAGCAACTGTCTATTTTCGTGGGACAGCGAGCGGCTCTCAAATACTTCAGGCGAGTGATGATATTGCACTGCGATGCTGATCAAACGTGGTAAGTGGAGCTTTTTGCAGGCACTTAAACCGACTTCGGCATGAGTATGACCGGTAACTTGTTTCTCTACGTCGACTAGTTCGACAGCGGTATGCCAGCCTTGCGCGTCTGTTTTATCCAAGGCATGAGGAGCTAACTGCAACATGACGAAGCGACCGACATCATGCAACAAACCCGCCATGTACACTTGTTGCGGATCAACATGCTGATGCTCGGCATGCTCTACCAGATAGGTAGCAAAATGAGCGACCTGAAGCGAGTGCTGCCACAACTGCCGGTGTTCGGTCTTGTGCGGCAGAAAGACACGCGTCACAGAGCTTGCAAACAGTAATTCAAACAGACGCTTCGCGCCGACTCGGGATAGTGCTGCTTTAACACTGGATATACGGGTGGCCTGATGCTGGGCAAAGGCCGCAGAGTTTGCGTAACCTAGCAAAGCAGTAGCGAGCGGTGGATCGGACTGAGCCAGCTTAAGCACAATGTCATAAAAATCTTTACTGTTGGGGTCGTATTTCATTAATTCGTATACGACCACCGGCAGCATCGGCAACTTCTGAATATTCTTGCGAATATCGTGAATGTCGACCCCGTCGACATTACCTGGGATGTGGTCTGACTTTGACTCCGTCATAAACTGATAATCTCTTACGCTGTTCGATCGTAAACCACTGACTACACTTTGACACAACCTGCGGCAAAAGGACTCAGCAGTCAAGGTAGAATAAAATATCGTGACTGCATATGATGATCATAGCAATAGGCTTAGCCGATTTGATTCATCTAATGAGGAGTTCTTATCATGGAACTTGACCCGCTGTTACTCTCGCGAATTCAGTTCGCGTTTGTTGTGTCCTTCCATGCCATCTTTCCGGTTTTCACCATCGGTTTGGCATCCTATATTGCACTGATTTACGGACTCGCGTTTAAAACCAATAACCCTAAGTGGGAGCGTCTCGGCGCTTTTTGGACGCAGGTCTTTGCGGTGGTTTTTGGCATGGGCGTTGTATCCGGTATTGTCATGTCATTTCAGTTCGGCACCAACTGGAGTAATTTCTCGCTGGCCACGGCCAACTTCCTGGGGCCGGTATTAAGCTATGAAGTGGTGACGGCGTTCTTTCTGGAAGCCGCTTTCCTTGGTGTGCTGTTGTTTGGACGCGGTAAAGTGCCTAATGGCGTTCACTTTTTTGCTGCATTGATGGTATCGATCGGAACCTTTATTTCCTCGTTCTGGATTTTGTCCGCCAACAGTTGGATGCAGACGCCGGCCGGCGTCGAAATTCGTGATGGTATTTATCACGTGGTCGACTGGTCGACAGCTATTTTCAATGAATCATTTTGGTATCGCTTTGCGCATATGGGAATGGCTTCGTTCCTTACTGGCGGGTTCGTTGTTGCCGGTGTCAGTGCCTGGTTCCTGATTCAAAAGCGCGATACTGAACTGCATCGCAAAGCTTTATCGATGACGTTGTGGTTGCTGTTGTTCTTAACGCCGCTGCAAGTATTTATTGGCGACTTGCATGGTTTGAATACGCTGGAACACCAGCCGACTAAAGTAGCAGCGATGGAGGGTAACTGGGATACCCGCAAAGGAGCGCCGCTGTTGTTGTTCGCGATTCCGGACCAGGAACAGCAAACCAACCACTTCGAGGTAGGCATTCCTAAGCTGGCAAGCTTTATTTTAACTCATGACTGGGACGGGGAGCTGCCCGGCGTAAAAGAAAAGCCGCCGGAACTACAACCTAATGTTCCTATTGTGTTTTGGTCATTTAGGGTGATGGTCGCGATGGGGCTACTGATGGTGCTGGTGTCGGTTATCGGCTTGTTCCTGCGTCGTAATCGCGCCTATATGCACAAGCGTTGGTACTTACAGACACTCAGGTTAATGACCCTAAGCCCGTTTATTGCGGTGCTGTCAGGTTGGTTCGTTACCGAAGTGGGGAGAGCTCCCTATTTGGTATACGGACAAATGACACACGCTGAAGGCGTAACGCCTTCTCTAACTGGCGGGATGGCGTTATTTACACTGATTGGTTACTTCCTGGTTTATGCCTGTGTTTTCGCTGCTGGTGCATATTACCTTACGCGAGTCATTCGCACGGGAACCGAGGGAACCGAGCAGCACGAGGATGATAAACATCGTGCTAAACGTCCACTGTCTGCTGCTGAAGCAAGTTTTGATTAAGGATGGCCGTTATGAGTGAACCTGTTTTTGACTTAACCTACATTTGGGCCGGAATCATTGCTTTTGGCGTTATTATGTATGTATTGATGGATGGCTTTGATTTGGGTCAGGGTATCTTGTTTATGTTTGCACCGAGCGACCATGATCGAGATATTATGATGAATTCAGTAGCACCTGTTTGGGACGGTAACGAGACCTGGCTGGTGCTGGGCGGCGCAGGATTGTTAGCCGCCTTTCCGTTGGTCTATTCCATCTTTTTACCGGCACTCTACATTGGCGTGTTTTTACTGCTCGCCGGGCTGATATTTCGTGGCGTTGCCTTTGAGTTTCGCTTTAAGGCGCATTCATCCCGCTATTTGTGGAACTGGTCGTTCGCGATTGGCTCAACCGTGGCAGCCTTTGCACAGGGCGCGGTAGTGGGTGCTTACATTCAAGGCTTCGAAACCGAAAACATGCGTTATGTGGGTGGTGCGCTGGACTGGCTGACACCGTTTACCGTACTGACCGGCATTGGCTTGGTGGCAGGTTATGCGCTGCTTGGTGCTACCTGGTTGATCATGAAGTCAGAGGGCTCGACTCAGGAGTGGGCTTATAAGCTGGTCAAGCCATTACTGGCTGCCGTTTTGGTCATTTTCTTTGCCATCAGTATTGGGACGCCGTTTGTCGATGCATTTGTTGCAGACCGCTGGTTTGATGGTATATCAGCGATATGGTTACTGCCTATTTTGGGGCTGGCTAGTGCGTTTTGGATTTATCGTTCGGTTAGCCAACGCCGCGAGGGTACGCCATTTATCGCAACCATGGCATTGTTTGTCTTCACTTATCTGGGCTTGTTAGCGAGTAAATGGCCGTACGTGGTACCGCCAAACTATACTCTGGCAGACGCCGCCTCTGCACACGAATCGCAGCTGTTTTTATTAATTGGTTTACTGTTTGTGATCCCTATTGTGCTGGTTTATACCGCTTGGACCTATTGGGTGTTCCGCGGTAAGGTTAAAGCCGACCAGGGTTATCACTAGGCTCTTACTAGGTTATCACCAGGAAGAATCCATGAACGCAGCATTTGCGTCCGCTTCAAGCTATCTTCGGCAACTTGCCGCTGCAGTAAAACGCCCCATTCAGTGGGCGTTTTTATTAGGGCTGTTAAAAACGGTCGTTGTCATTGGCCAGTTAGCCCTATTGGCTTTGTTAGCCGAACGGCTATTTGTGAACGGAAACGCTGTTGAATCCCAACTGTTATTAATCGCCGGGTTAGCCGCCACAAGCCTGGTGCGGACTATAGTGCCCCTATGGCAGCAGCGGTATTTACGCCGTGCGACACTTATTGCCAGCCAGCGTGCGCGTCACCAATTGACTCAAGACTGGCAACACAAGGCTCAGTCAGGACAAGTTCTTGCTGCGGCTGATGGCGCATTACAGTTAGATCCTATTGAATCGCTAAAAGGCTACTTCAGTCGCTATCTTGTGCAGCAGTATCTGGTGGTGGCATCGCCTTCAATTATTCTGTTGGTATGTTTTTATCTCAATACCGTAGTCGGTGTACTGTTACTGTTTTCAGGGCCGATTATTCCGGTCTTTATGGCGCTGGTTGGGCTCGGGGCTGAAAAGCTCAGCCAAAAACATGCGCAGCAAAGTTTTGCATTAAGCCGGGTTTTTACCGACAAGTTACGCAATATCACGACGTTGAAGCTATTTAATGCGGGTGACGTGGCCGTTAACGATGTTGCCGTAGCGGGCGAGGGCTATCGTAAAGCAACGATGTCGACGCTACGTATCGCTTTCTTATCGTCGGCTGTGCTGGAGTTCTTTTCCAGTGTTGCGATTGCAGGAGTTGCCCTTTACGTCGGCTTCGGTTTGTTGGGGTACATCGACTGGCTGGGCGCAGACCAGTTGACTCTTTTTAGCGGTTTATTGGTGTTGTTACTGGCGCCGGAATATTTCGCACCGCTAAGGCAATTTGCACAAAGTTATCACGATCGTGCTGCAGCCATAGGCGCGGCAACTTTGCTATGTGAAGTGAGCAAGGCGGATGTATCTTATTCTCAGCCCCCAACTCAGTCACGAATACAAAAAACGTCGAGCCCCAATACGCTTTACCAGTGGCGTGGTTTAAAAGTAAACCTAAGTCAAGCAGATGACGCTGGCGGTAAACCAATAGATTTTTCAGATAACGAGATTGCCTGCGGCGATTTATGTGTGATTAACGGCAATTCGGGCAGTGGCAAAACAACCTTGCTAAAGGTGCTGATTGGACTCATGCCGTTTAATGGCAAACTGACTCGGTCTGAGCAAGCGACCACTGACATCGCCTACTTTGCTCAGCAACCGTTTTTAAGCGCAGGCAGCCTGCGAGCCAACATGAATTTATTTGAACAGCATAGTGATGCGCAAATTACGGCGGCGTTGGAGCAGGTTAAACTGGATCAATTAGTCGCCAATCTGCCGCTCGGTTTAGATACTAAACTGGCAGAGGGTGGGTTAGGTTTATCGGGTGGTGAGCAGCGCCGCCTGGCTCTAGCGCGTTGCCTTTTGTCCAGGCGCGCGGTGTTGATTGCCGATGAACCGACGGAAAATCTTGATGAAATATCCGCACAAGCGATTCGGCATTGTTTGAAGGAATACTGTGCCAGCGGGCATACGGTTATCGTGGCAACCCATGATCCTGCACTAATCGCTAGCGCAACGCGACAGATTAGGGTGGTGGCATGATAAAGCGAGACTGGCAGCTGCTAAAACCCTGGCTGAAACAACTGAAGAGTGCGCGGTTGCAGTTAGTTGTTGGATTAGCTCTGGCTGTGGCGACGGCATTGTTTGGTATCGGTTTGTTGTCGTTGTCGGGGTGGTTTATTACCGCTGCGGCTTTATACACGGCCTTTGATATTTACACGCCGGGGGCCGGTATTCGTTTTTTTGCTATCGCCCGAACGCTGAGTCGATACATTGAGCGGCTGGTAAACCACGACATGGTGTTAAAGCTGCAGGCACGCTGGCGCATTGCATTATTTAAACGGTTAAAGCAGCAGGCGATGGCGCAGTTAGCGTCGTTGCGTGTTGCCGATGGCGTACAAAATCTTACCCGCAATCTGGATGCCATGGATAACCTGCTGTTACGGCTGGTTGCGCCGGTCATTGTATTTGTGGCTGCAACGTTTTCACTAACGGTATTTTGGTATTTGTATATTCCCGCCGCGGCGCTGGCGCTAGTGTTAGTCATGGCGCTAGTGCTGTTAGTCAGCGGCCGCATGGCGGCAATAACCCGGCGACTGGCGCTGCAGCAGTTGCAGTCCACCCAACGGCTGCGTCGGCAGGCTATGGCACTCACCGAATCGATTACTGAACTGGTGGCATGGGATGCCTATGCGGCGCAACAGCAAAGCCTTTTAAAGCAAGCCCAGCGGCAAGAACAGCTCGATGACCAACAGTTAGCGCTGCAACACCGTGCGTTATGGCTGGTTGAGCTACTTTCACAGGTTATTTTTATGGTTGTGGTGATACTGTCTTCACTTACATTTCAGGCGGGGAATTTAAGCGCAGCCGAGATGATCATGCTGGTACTGTCAGCATTAGCATGGCAAGAGTTAGCTGCTGATTTGCCATCGCAATGGGGTGGTTACGGTAAGACGCTCGCAGCAGCGCGGCGCTTGCTTACTGATGGGCAGTCTTCGCAAGTAAGCCCGCAAGGTAAGGCGGTTCACAAAGCGAGTCACACTGCAACGTTAACCCTGAACCAGGTGAGCGTGATGCGCAATCAACGTCTGTTAATAAAACCTGTTTCAGCTTGTTTTGAAACCGGCGCAGTCCATTGGTTACAGGGGCCGTCAGGACTAGGAAAAAGCTCGTTAGCGGAGGCCATCATGGGTTGGCTGCCTACAGCAGGCGGCAAAATAACCTTATCCAATGGCACTGAAATTTCTTCTCAGGTTAGTTTTTTGACACAAAAAACCGAAATCCTTGATGGTACGGTCAGAGAAAATCTTAATCCGGCTCAGCGGCCTTTGTCCGAAGAGGATATCTGGTCTGTATTGAAAATTGTAGAGCTGGACGCAGTTATAAATACCTTGCCCAAGGCGTTAGATTCGATGTTGGGGGCTCGGGGTATCACCTTATCCGGTGGTCAATTAAGGCGTCTGGCATTGGCGCGGGTGCTGTTGCAGGGGCGGCCAATTATGTTGTTAGATGAACCCTTTGCCGGTTTAGAGCGCGACTTAGCCAAGCGTATGCTGGAAAACATGGTATCCGCTAACAAAGACAAACTGTGGCTGATTATCAGTCATATAGGACCGCAACAACTGGACCATCCGAATGTGCCCGAAGGCAAGTGTATTGAGTTACAACCTTATTAAAAAAGTGGCGGCTACCGGAGAGAGTGAGCAGCCGCCACAAGTATTAGTCATGCAATAGAAAACGTTGTTGCAGTCGTGACTGCTGACCGGATAGGTCATAGCCGGCTTGTTGTGCAGTATCCAACAAGGTTTGTGGCGCCAAATGGGCGGCTTCTGCTAACGCCCACAATGTGCATGAACGGGTGCCAGTGCGGCAATAAGCCAGTACCGGGCCTTTAACGGTTGCCATGAGCTTAGTAAAGGAGCTGACATCGTCATCGGTGATATTGCCGGAAACCACCGGTAAGTGTTCAAATGCTAACCCATTTTTTTCTGCAGCTTGTTGAATTTTATCGGCGTTGACCTGGTCTTCACCCTCGTTGTCAGGACGGTTACAGACAATAGTTTTGAACCCGAGTGAGGCTGCGACACCAACATCTTCGACAGAGATCTGTGGCGAAACACTGATAAACGGGCTGAGTTTACGACGTTCCATAGCAAGACCCCGGTTAGAATAAATTAAGTGGAATTTTAAGGTAGCGCTGGCCGTTATCCTCGGCCGCAGGCATTTCGCCTGCGCGCATATTGACCTGTACCGAGGGTAGGATTAGCCGCGGCATTGCCAGTGTCGCGTCGCGTTCGGTACGCATTTTTACAAACTCATCTTCGGTTTTGCCACCGCCAACGTGAATGTTATTTTGCTTCTCTTCTGCAACGGTTGTTTCGAACGCATAGTCCTCGCGAGCAGGCGCTTTATAGTCGTGACACATAAACAAGCGTGTTTCATCTGGCAATGCGAATACCTTTTGAATAGAGCGGTACAGTGTGCGGGCATCGCCGCCGGGGAAGTCACAACGGGCTGTGCCAAAGTCCGGCATAAACAAGGTGTCGCCAACAAAGGCTGCATTACCCATCACATAGGTTAAACACGCCGGCGTGTGCCCTGGGGTGTGTAATACCCGGGCTTCGATGTTGCCAATATTAAATGTATCGCCATCGGCAAACAGTTGATCAAACTGGCTACCGTCACGGGCAAATTCGGTACCGGCATTAAATGCTTTGCCAAAGGTGTCTTGTACCGTTTTGATATGCTCGCCGATGCCTAGTTTAGCTCCGGTCTGTTGTTGCAAATAAGGCGCTGCTGATAAATGGTCGGCGTGTACGTGGGTTTCTAAAATCCAATCTACGGTTAAATCATGCTCTTTAATAAAGGCTAAAATAGCCTCGGCCGACTCGGTGTTAGTGCGGCCGGCAGCATAATCAAAATCGAGTACTGAGTCGATAATGGCACAATGCTTTGATTGCGGATCCTGCACTACGTAGCTATAGGTATTAGTGGGTTCGTCGAAAAAATGCGTGACGACCGGTTCAATACTACTCGTGTTTGTTACGGCTACTGACATGGTGAATACCTCATAAAATACATTTTCTTTATATACCAAAAAGCAATAAGCATATAACTTGAGGTAACCTTACTCCAAAAATAGATCCGGATCAAATAGCAATACGCTATAACTAAACAGTCTATTAGAACGAATTATTTCATCGCAAAAATCGATTATGGTAATCGACCAACGAAAGGGTTCTGTCACTTGCGTAAGAAATATTTTGTTATATGCTTATAACCAATTAAGCAATTGCAAACGGCAGTCAACTGCCAGGAGGCTTACATTATGACAAGCATTATTCGCAAAAGCCCTTCAACAGGCCCTCAGTCTCCGGACGTCTGGGGAATTTACGAGGCAGATACCGGGTCAGTGCAATATATTGTCGCTGATCCCAAAACTAAAAAAGCGGCTTTAATTGATGTGGTGCAGAATTTCGATCCACGCAGTGCCAAATGTTCGTACGAGAGCGCTGACGAGGTGTTACAACTTGCCAAGGATAACGACCTAAGCATCGAATGGGTATTAGATACTCACCCTCACGCGGATCACTTAATGGCGTCAGGGTATTTGAAAGAAAAAACCGGCGCTCCTAACGCTATTGGCGAAAAGACCTGCGAAATTGCAAAGCTTTGGAGTGACTACTACAACGTACCGGGACTGTTTGACCCGACCAAGGATTTTGACCATCTGTTTAAAGAAGGTGACACGTTCAAGATTGGTGAGATTGAGGTAGATGTCTGGCTCTCACCGGGACACACATTAGGCTCTATTACCTATGTTATCGGTGATGCGGCATTTGTCCACGATACCTTTATGTATCCGGACAGCGGTACCTCGCGGGCTGACTTCCCGGGGGGGTCTTCGAAAGACTTGTGGGACTCGTTGCAACGTATTTTGAGCCTGCCCGACGAAACCCGTCTATTTGTCGGACATGATTACGGCAAAGGCGGACGCGAGGCACAATGGGAAGCAACCGTGGCGCAACACAAGCAAAGCAATGTTCACCTGTCAGGTAATGTGAGCGAGCAGCAGTACCGCTCGGTTCGCGATGAACGCGATGCGACACTGGCATTACCGGACAGAATGTTACACGCACTGCAAGTTAATTTACGCGCAGGGCAATTACCACCGGCTGAGAATGATGGAGAACATTACTTCAAGATTCCAGCCAATAAGTTTTAATCACTGATTAATTACATTGATACAATACAAGAGGAAATCATTATGAGTTTACGTATTGGTACTATCGCACCAAACTTTAAAATCGAAACCACCACCGGCACGATTGATTTTCATGAGTGGGCGAAAGGTTCATGGACATTTTTCTTCAGCCACCCTGCCGATTACACCCCGGTGTGTACGACTGAAATGGGTCGTACTGCGCAGTTGGCACCTGAGTTTGCAAAGCGTAACGTTAAGCCTTTAGGCCTATCGACTGATACCGTTGAAGAGCACCTTGGCTGGATCAAGGACGTTAACGAAACACAGAACACAGTGCTTGAGTTCCCTATCGTAGCGGACAAAGACAAGAAAGTGGCAGAACTGTACGACATGATCCACCCGGATGAAGACGACAACGCAGCGATTCGCTCGGTATACATCATCGATCCGGATATGAAAATTCGTCTGACCATGACTTACCCAATGACCGTGGGTCGTAACTTTGCAGAAATCCTGCGGGTAATCGATGCGCTGCAGACAACCGATAGCCAGGAAGTTGCCTGCCCGGCAGATTGGGAGCCCGGGAAGCCGGTGATCATTCGTCCAAGTGTTTCGGATGATGATGCTAAAGTTAAATTTCCACAAGGCTGGGAAACATTGCGCCCATACTTGCGCTTGACTGATATTAAATAGAGCCTGCGGCCGGTTTAGGCTCGCTGCGCTCGCGGTTTGGGGCCTGCGGCCGGTTTAGGCTCGCTGTGCTCGCGGTATAGGGCTGCGCCGGTATATAGCTGGTGTGGCCCTTTTTTATGCTTTCAATTAACGAATAAATAAATTAAAATAGTTATAACGATATTCAATTAAGGAATATGAGGTAATTTATGTTACTCGCCATTTTAGGGGCTGTGATCATTGGTCTGTCATTAGGGCTATTTGGCTCGGGCGGTTCGATATTGACGGTGCCGGTGTTGATGTATTTGGTCGAGATGCCTGCAGATGTATCCATTGCATCATCGCTGTTGATTGTGGCGGGTATCAGCCTGTTTGGTTCTATTTCTTATATTCGCCGCAAAACGGTTAGCTGGAAGCATTTCTGGGTGTTTGGTATTCCGGGAATGATCGGCACCTACGGCGGCGCCTGGTTGGGCACGATAGTTGATAGTCGCTGGCAGTTATTGGTGTTCTCACTATTAATGATTGCGGCGGCGGTGTTGATGTGGCGCAGCAAGCCTAGGCCTGTTGAGCAGCAGCCGCAAATGAATTATGCCAAGGTCACCTTAGAGGGATTGATTGTCGGTGTTATCACGGGGTTTGTGGGTGTTGGCGGTGGCTTTTTAATTGTTCCTGCATTAGTACTACTCGCCGGCTTGTCAATGCCAGTAGCGATTGGCACCAGCTTGCTGATCATAGTAATTAAGTCCATTGCAGGGTTCTTCAAATATTATGCGGTGATGGCTGCTCAGGATGTTCAGTTTGATTGGTTTATTATTGGCTTGATGATTGCTGGTGGTGTTTTAGGTAGTGTATTCGGCTCTAAACTGGGTCGTTCATTGCCAAAAGAAAAACTGCAAAAAGGCTTTGCAGTTTTCCTGGTGGCTATGGGCATCTTTGTTATCGCCAAGTCCGTTATTTAATCAAAGTCTGCAGCTGAGTGGCGTTCGCGCAACTGTTCGCTCTCATCGCCCCACACTTTGTTTACGCGGCGACCACGTTTAACCGCCGCGCGTTCATTGATGCGGTTGGCCCAGGCAATAACATTTTTGTACTCATGTGCCTGTAAAAATTCAGCCGCGTCATAAACTTCGTTCAGTACCAAAGCGCCGTACCATGGGAAGATGGCCATATCGGCAATGGTGTATTCGTCGCCGGCGATAAAGTCGTGTTTAGCGAGCTGCCGGTCAAGTACGTCTAGTTGTCGCTTAACTTCCATAGTGTAACGGTTAATCGGATATTCCAGCTTCTCTGGTGCGTAGGCATAAAAATGCCCAAATCCACCCCCTAGCATTGGCGCACTTCCCATTTGCCAGAATAACCAGTTTAAACACTCGGTACGCTTGCTGGGTTCGTTGGGGATAAAGGCGTCAAATTTTTCGGCCAGATAAAGCAGTATTGAACCTGACTCAAACACGCGTGTTGCGGGCGTTGTTGAAACGTCCAGTAAGGCGGGGATCTTAGAATTAGGATTAATCTCGACAAAGCCACTACTGAATTGCTCCCCCTCAGTAATATCCACACTGTAGGCGTCATATTCGGCAGCAGCAATGCCTTTTTCCAGTAGCTCTTCAAACAGTATCGTGACCTTTTGGCCGTTTGGCGTTGCTAACGAATACAGTTGGTGAGGGTGTTCGCCTGCGGGTAATGATTTATCGTGGGTTGCGCCGGCAACCGGTCGGTTAATGTTAGCGAACTTACCACCGCTTTCTTGATCCCATGTCCAAACTTTTGGGGGCTGGTATTCGTTAGTTGACATTAAAACCTCCACTTTAGATTAATTCGTTAGGTTACCGCCTGACGCTTTGACCAGCGCGGCTCTTTATAAGCTTCTGAAGCAATCACATCATTAATCGCCTGCACCGCATGCCAGATATCTGCAAAACTGTTATACAGTGGTGCAAAGCCAAAGCGAATATAATTTGGCGCGCGAAAATCAGCAATCACCCCACGGTCAATGAGTGCCTGGCATAACTCGTAGGCGTAATCAAAAGCATAGCTCAACTGACTGCCACGCTGCTCTGGTTCTGTCGGTGACAGACGCTGTAATTTATCCTGTAAGCCGTGTTGCTCAATGAGCTCGTCAAACAATGACCCTAATTGTAACGACTTAGTACGCACCGATTGTAGATCCAGATCGGCAAACAGTTCTAATGCAGCATCGACTGCGGCCATAGAAATAACAGATGGCGTACCGGCCAGAAACTGTTTGATTCCGGTATCGGCCGCATAGTGGGGGCTGAATTCGAACGGTGAACGGTGACCAAACCAACCCGCGATAGGTTGTTGCAGCCGGCCTTGCAGAGCCCGGTTGACGTAAACAAAGGCTGGCGCTCCCGGTCCGCCATTCAGGTATTTGTAAGTGCAGCCAACAGCCATATCCACTTGCCAGTCGTTTAGGTGTATCGGCATAACACCGGCGCTGTGGGCTAAATCGACAACAATTAATGCACCGTGTTGGTGTGCCTTGCGCGTTAGTGCAGCAATGTCCAGTCGTTTACCGCTGCGAAAGTTAACTTCTGTTACCAATACAATGGCAACCGAGTCGTCGATTTGATTCAGTAACTGTTACTCTTCAACATTAACGAAGTGACACTTCTCGCTACCCAGTAAGCCTTGCAGGCCCTGAGCAATGTATAGGTCTGTGGGGAAGTTATCACTGCTGGAAATAATTTTATTGCGCTGCCTGCTGGCATTAAATTGGACTGCAGCACTCAGTAATTTAAATAAATTAACCGAAATCGAATCGCAGCAAATCACGTCGCCTGGGTTGGCACCAATGACGGGTGCAATCTTATCACCGACTTGTTGCGGTAAGCTGACCCAGTCATGGGTATTCCAGCTACTGATTAAGTCTTCACCCCACTGTTGTTCGGTAACCGCTTTGACGCGCTGCTTTACGCGCGTCGGTAAGGCGCCTAGTGAATTACCATCAAGGTAAATGGTATTTTTAGGTAACGAAAACTGTTCACGATAAGACTGCAACGGATCTTGCTTGTCTAACGTTTTAATTTCGTCGAGCTTAATCATTAGTTAACTGCTCCAGGGTGTCCAGCAAGGTAGTAAAGGCTTTGGTATTGGGATGAACCCAGTCAAAGTGTCCTGCTTCGGGTACGACTTTTACCGCAGCCCGAGGTAACCTTGCAGCGTAGGATGGCGCCACAATGCGATCAGCATCGCCTTGTAATAAAGTAGTATTGCTGTGAGCCGGGTAGTTGACGGGATTCGCATCCCGGTATGCGTCGGCACGTTGCTGTGGTGTACCACCCATAAAATCAGCGGTAACACTTTCACAACTGTTCTTGCCTTGCGCATAGGCATTAATATCGGTTATCGCAGCCAGGCCGATAATCCCATCGATTTGCTGCTTAAAGTCTTCACGGCTTGCTAATAATAAGCCCAAATGTCCACCGGCAGAGTGACCCATAACGACAAGCGGACGCTTTGAAGTCCGGTGCGTTAAAACTTCAGAAAAACCGCGTTGAATATCATTAAAGGTGGTCGGCCAGCCGCCGCCAGTATCGCCGGTGCGGCGATATTCGATGGAATAAACTGAATAGCCGGCCTCATTAAGCGCGCTACTCATCGCGTAAGTGTGCTTTATATCGTAAGCAGACAGCCAGCAACCACCATGAATAAAGACAATGTCAGCTTTGGCATCAGCGGCGGTCCAGTGCATGACTTTTTGGTTCTCGTCATGGCCATAAACAAGCTGACCGGATGGCTCGTTAAAAGGTTGATCAAGCACTGCGCTAAAACTGACGTTTTGGTCAGCCGCGGCTGACGGTACCAGCAATAACGTGGCGGCAATACAAAAAATAACCCACTTGATGGATGTCATGAGTGTGCCTGTTACAACAAAGAATCTTAGAACTATACAACTAACCTTTACCAGGCTCAACGCTAAGACTTGCTAACTGCGCAACAGAGCTGCGAATGTCAACGCCGCTCGGCTCTTGGAACACAGCCAGATCAAAACGCGGTAATATGGCATACAAGTGGTCAAAAATATCAGCCTGGATGCCTTCATAATATTCCCACCGAATATCATTGGTAAAACAATAGATTTCCAGCGGCAGGCCCTGTGGCGTAGGGCTTAGTTGACGTACCATAAGGGTCATGCCCTGATGAACTTTAGGGTGATGTATCAGGTAGTTCTGAACATAGGCTCTAAAGGTACCAATATTGGTCATGTGGCGACCATTCATGGTGTCTTTGCCCTGACTGACAAGCTCACGGTTCCAGTCGTTAATCTCACTTTGTTTGGTATTGACGTAGTCTTTTAATAGCGCCAGTTTGCTTAATTCGTTGAGTTTATCCTGGTTGAGAAAATCGATACTGGTTTGATCGATAAACAGCGAGCGTTTTATACGGCGGCCACCCGCATCTTGCATGCCGCGCCAGTTTTTAAAAGAGTCAGATATCAGACGCTTAGTGGGGATGGTGGTAATGGTTTTATCCCAGTTCTGAACGCGCACGGTGTGTAGCGCCATATCAATAACTTCACCGTCGGCATTAACCTGGGGCATCTCAATCCAGTCACCGACGCGGATCATATCGTTTGATGAGAGCTGAATGCTGGCAACAAAAGATAGAATAGTATCCTGAAATACCAACAGTGTTACCGCACCCATAGCACCGATACCGGACAGTAAAATGACTGGTGACTTATCAATTAACGCGGCAATGATCAGAATGGCAGCTATCAGATACACAATAATCTGAGCAATTTGCAAATAGCCTTTTATTGGCTTTAAGTAAGATCCCGGGCGGCGCATGTAGATTTCATTAACGCTACTCATCGCGGCGCTAAAGGCACGAGCCACAGTTAATGCAATATAGGCTATGGCAACGTTACGGATAACGGTAACGACCCACTCGGGCAACTCGGGGACATAGGCGATACCGGCTGACAATATCAAGGCCGGAACAACTTGTGCCAAGCGGCCAACAATAATTTTTAAGCCGACACTTGGGTCACTGCCGAGTTCGGTACGCGACAGCAGTTTGCTGACCCCGCGCAGCAGGATGTGTTTAGTAATAAACTGCGACAGCCAAACCGCAATAATCAGGATAGCTAATGCAGCCATTGTGTAAACCCAGGGCTGTTGGTCAGCCCAGTCTGTAAACCACTGAGGGTAATTCATCGTTGTCGCTCAACTTGACGCTTCAGTTCCGGACGAAGTCCCAGCATAAATACCACCTCAGCAACAACAAATAGCGGACCAATCGCTAAGCCAATAATGTCGTCGACAAATGCCGGTTTACGGCCTTCGTAATAATGCCCAATAAACTGAAAGATCCAGCCAACAATAAATAAACCGATTCCCCAGCTGAGCCAGGCTAGGGTGCTCATCGCAGCAATGTCACGGCCCAGGCTTAGGCAGAGCCATAACAGAACAGTCATCAACAGACCGAGTTTTATGTCTAACCGAATATAGAAAATGACAGCGGCAAAAACCACAAGGTTGGCCGGCGTCAGCAACAGATAGGCCACTGAGAACTCGGGACGGCTGAGTAACGTCAAAATGGCTATAACGATCATCGGTATGCCGACTAAGTGGGTCATGATATTACGGCGGTCACGATGGTAATCGCCGTATTGGGCTAAATGTTCAGCAACGGTTTTGTTGCTCATGGCTTGCTCCGTCCGCAGCTAGAGTTAATTGTGTAAAGAGTGCAATGTCCTTTGTCGTGTGTCAATTAATACGGCTATTACGACTATCGTCGGGTTTACTTTGTATGTTTTTTGCGCGAATCATAGCCAGGTAGATAATTTTAGCGTTGAGGAGTTAGACCATTGAGTACGCGCTATATGGTTTGGATAGTAGCCGTTGCCAGTGCTGTTGGGTTGGTGTTGTTGCCACTTCTGTTTCAGGAATCAGTTTTAATTATGTTCATAAATGCGATGTTAATCGCGTTATTACTGAGCTCGATGTTTGTACTACTGCGTCGGCAACAACAAATACAGACGTCGGCTACGTCTGCTCAGGATACACAGCCGCTCGATGAGACCTTACGTTACGTCACTGAAAACTCCGGCTCTAACGCGATTGCCACCGCTGAGCTGAGTTTTGCAATTAGTGACCTGGTAAAAGTGATTAGTGCGGTCAATGAGCGATTAGATGAGTCAGCAGCGTCTGCTAATCAAGCGCAACAGCAGGCAGAACAAATTAACCTGGCGACGGATTCGGTTGCTGCTACCACGGAGCAAACCAAGACCATTAGCGAACGTGGCAAGTTGTCTATGCAGCAATTAGCAAATGGCATTACGAAGATCGTGGAACAAAATCGCGAAGCTGCGGCTACGCTAGACGAGCTGCAACAAACCGCTGATAAAATTGCTAAGGTTACGGATGTGATTGAAAGCATTGCAGAACAAACCAATCTGCTGGCATTAAATGCATCAATTGAGTCGGCTCGAGCGGGAGAACATGGGCGCGGCTTCGCGGTGGTTGCCGACGAGGTAAGAACGCTCGCGGGACGAACGGGCACAGCCACTGTAGAAGTATCTGAACTGGTTGCTAGTATTCGTACACGTACATCGGCGGCGGTAACAAGTATTCGACAATTGGCCGAGGATATTAGCGTGCAGGCGGCTAGTAGTGAACAGTTATCGGAGCAACTACAGCAGCTCGCGGAGCAGTCATCAGATGCTAGTGAAAAAGTGGCAACGATGGCTAGTTTATCGACCAATAACCGTGAATTGATGCAAGCGAACGCTGATAATGTGCTACATGCGTTAAACGACCTCAGTACACGCAAGCAACAGCTGGGACAAGTAGAAAAGCAGGCAAAACAATTAGAGCAGCAGTCAGAGCAATTATTTGGGCTACTGGTTGACGAAAATGATGGTACCGAACATGGTGAAATATTCCGTCTTGCACGTGCGGCTGCTGATCAAATTGAAGTTTGTTTTGAGAATGCGCTGGCGCGCAATGAATTAACCCGCGAGCAGCTATTTGATCGCAGTTATCAGCCAGTCGAGGGCGTCTCTCCGGCAAAGTATGAAACCGCATATACGGCATATCTGGCACAACACCTACCGCCCATTCAAGAGCCAGTGCTCGGTCAGAATAGTGATCTTATCTATGCGATTACCACGGATCCCAATGGCTATGTTGCACGCCACAATGATCGTTTTAATCAGCCTTTAACCGGTGATTATGAGCAAGACTTAGTGGGTAATCGTTCACGTCGTATTTTTGATGACCCAACGGGTAGCCGCTGTGGTGCCCATACACAGAAATTGCTATTGCAGACTTATAAACGCGACACAGGTGAAGTCATGCATGACCTTTCCGTTCCGATTTATGTTGAGGGTAAACATTGGGGAGGTTTTCGGGTAGGCTATAGGCCTGCATAACGATGCCAACAAGCGAGAAAGCTGTATGCCGCATGACACGACTGCGATCAATAGACAACGTCAGGATTTAAGTCAGCATGATTCCGTTTGGCTGTTTGGCTACGGGTCATTAATTTATAAAGTAGATTTTCCATATCTTGAACGCCAACCTGCTTCTATAGAAGGTTGGAGTCGTCGCTTTTGGCAAGGCTCACATGATCATCGTGGCACGCCTGAAAATCCTGGACGCGTGCTAACCTTAATTAAAACGCCGGGTGAACGTTGTACTGGAATGGCATATAAAGTGAGCCCGGATGTCTTTGAACATCTCGACCATCGGGAAAAAAACGGCTATCTGCGTTTTTTTACCCCCATGACATTTACTGATGGCACGCATGAACAGGGACTTGTTTATATTGCTACAGAGGAAAATGCGGCATTTTTAGGGGATGCTGATGAGGCCGACATTGCGCATCACATTGCTCATTCTGAAGGGCCTAGCGGCCATAACGCAGAGTATTTGCTTAAGCTTTCTGATGGTTTAGCAGAGCTGGGGATTATTGATCCTCACGTCGAGGCGATTCGTCGTCATCTTGAACCTCTGTTGTAGGAGCATTGTTTTGCGAACTAGGCCGATCTGCTATAGAGCCTATACACATACGGCAGTCACCCTCTGCGGGCGCAGAAGCTTCCACATAGCGAAGTTTATGTGATGCACGGCCACGATTAGTCGAAACCTGATAAATACGCTCTCTATCGTGGTTTTGATTGTCATCGCTCATGCTAGGACTCGATGGCCGCTGGGTTTTGACAGTATAATCGGTAAAGTAAATTCATGATTTCTGCAGTACGCGGATCAGCCAGCTGGTAATGAATATACTTACCTTCACGTCGAGTACTAACCAAGTCCTGTTGACGCAGACGATTTAAGTGCTGCGAGAGCATGGGCTGATGCAGCTCTAAACGTTGCTCAATTTCACCTACAGTAAACTCACCTTCGCTCAGTAAGCATAAAATTAATAACCGGTCAGGGTGCGACAACAGTTGCATCACTCGCGCCGCCTGAGCGGATGAGGCTCTCATCACTTCCGGGTTCATAGTCACTTTTATCTCTTAAGTTAGAATCGTTCCCATTAATAATAACAAATGTTGTACTTAACAGGGGATATTAGTCGAGGTTAATTAGTTCACCGACAGGTTTTGCGGGATGAATTAAATGACCCTGCCACTTCTGACAGCCAAGTTGTAGTATCAGTTCCAACTGCCTTTCATTCTCGATACCTTCGGCGATAACCTCGACACCGGCTTCTTTTGCAATTTTAATCATTGCCGCCACAATGCGTTGCGTGCGTTCATTATCGGTCAGGCTTCGCACTAAGCTACGATCGATTTTTACGGTATCAATGGGGTAATCGGCTAAGTAGTTTAAACTAGAAAAGCCGGTACCAAAGTCGTCAATTATCACTGCGATACCGAGCTGTGATAATTGCTGAATGGTACCGTTGATGGCCTCATCAGCTTCATTAAGCGCGCCTTCTGACACCTCTATCGCCAATCCACCTTTTAACTCGGGATTATCGGCTAGTTGATGCGCAAACTCACTGCTCAACTGGCTGGACAGCTGTGAAGTTGATAAATTTATGGACACCCGTTTGATGGGCGAATTGTCATCTTGCCATTGCGCTAATTGGTTGCATACCGATGACAATACCCAAAAACCGATTTCAGTTAAGGCGTTGTCATGCTCAGCATGGCGCAGGAATTCACCGGCACTCAATAAACCGAACTCTGGATGATGCCAGCGCAACAGCGCTTCGGCGGCGACAACGCGGCGCTGATCGTCCAGGATAGGCTGGTAAAACATTTCGAGTTGTTGTTTTTGTAAGGCTGACTGAATATCTTCGGCCAATTGCAATTGTGTATGTGATGGCTGCTCGACATCCTGCTGAAAAATGACTGCATTACTGGCGTGACCATGGCGAGCGGCTAACATAGCCGCTCTGGACTGAGTGACCAGTTGCTCACTATCATAACCATCCAGTGGATAGATACTGGCACCTGCGCTGCAGGTTAAGTGAAACTGTGCATCCTGATTAATAACTAATTTTTGTTCGAAGACTGAGAGTAACTTATCGCTAATAACCTGAACATCAATGTATTCAGTGATGTTATTAATCAACACAATAAACTCATCGTTACCGGCTGAGTAAAGTTTACTGCCAAAAGGCAAGGCCTCTTTTAAGCGGCGGGCTATGCGTTGCAATGCCTGAGCGCCAACCAGCCCACCATAGCGTTTGGTAAGCTGATAAAACTGGTTGATGTTAATGGTGACCAACGCGGCAAGGCGATCATCAGGTAAGCTGTTGATCAACTCATTAAAGCTCTCATGTAAGTTACGAAGGTTGGGTAAGCCCGTTGTTTCGTCGTGATAAGCCTCTTGCACAAGCTGGTGATATTGTTGCTCGATATGAGAGAGGTCGGCCAGACAGGCAATTAAGCGGTCGGTTTTGTCACACTGTTTTACAATAAGTTGTGCTTTAAAACGAGTGAAATCCTTGCGTCGACCTACAACAGCAAAGGTTTCGCCTGGTTCAAATGCGGCGCTTTTCTGAGAATGAACCGGGGTGAGAATATCCTCCAGCCGTGTACCTTTGACTTCGTCGTTACTCAGGCCGATGATTTTCTCAAAATGTTTATCAATGTGGCTGACGCGTCTTTCGTTATCTAACTCCGCCTGGCCAATCATAAAATGTTGGCTGATCTCAGTATTGGGAGAGTCGGCAGGGGAATTAAATTCCGTCGAAATATTTAGCCAGGAGCCTTTTATGCGCTTGCCGGAGTCGTCGTCCTGACGGATTTGATCGCGGATCCAGATGTAATGGCCATCGGCATGTTGAAAGCGGTATTCGTAAAGAAATTCAGGTTCTTCGACGCCGCGAATTGCTTTTTTAACTACCGCATTGCGGTCGGCCGGATGTAAATGATTGAACCACCAGTTTGACGCTTTAATTTCATCTATAGAGTAACCTAAAAGCTTTTCTGCATTTTTGCTAACCCAATGGACCCGAAAATTATCGTTCTCGCGACGTAACTCAAAATGAATAGTAGGGCTGTTCTGCAGATAATCACTGAGCAAGTCAGTGGGTCTGCGGTAGTGTTTTTGCCAGGAGCGACCATATATGACAATAAAGATGAGTGATAAAACAATTACCACCCACGGCTGGGCATGGCGTAACCACCAGCTAACATCTTCGGATAAACCAGCCCATTCAGATAGGGCAAGCATTACAGCTTCCATCGCTACAATTAAAATGACATACAATGCGACAGCATGAAGCGTAGTCCGCTTGTACCAAGGTTTGTCGTGCTGCTTGCTCATCGTATTCGTGCCCATGGTATTTCGTCTTTTGGCTGTGCTTTACTCAAAATAGCGCCTTGTAACTCCTCACAACCAATTTGTTTTAATAGTAATAACTTACTACGGTCATCCACCCCTGTCGCGATCGTTTTTAGGCCACGCGAGCGTGCCATTTTAACCATGGATGACAACGCGCGCTTTTTATCGCTGTTAGATGTTGCTTTTTTAACCAAATCTTCTGATAGTTTTACCGCATCTACGGGCAAAACGAATAAGGACTGTATAGTAGAAGCGCCTTCACCAAAATGATCGGCAATAATGTTCACGCCAATACCACGTAGTTTTTCTAAATAACGTTTTGCTTTATCGGATATTCGCATCAACGACTTTTCACTCACTTCCAGGCTGAAGTCTCGTGGCGGGAACTTTGATTCCTGCAGCTCCCGGGCGACCGCGTTCAGGACGTTGGGTTCGACGATATCATTTAAGGTAATGTGCAGTGAAACGCGCACCACAAAACTATTCTTTTGCCATTCGCGAATATCTTCAAAGGCTTTTTTCACCATCCACGACGTAAATTGTTCGGTTAATGCTGCTTCTTCTATGAGAGGCCGGAATTCATCGGCCGTCATATCACCGCGCTTGGGATCGGTCCATTTAACAATGGCCTCTAAGACCGAAAAATAGCCGGTATTGGCGTTAAGCCTTGGCTGGTAATATAAGCGGATGTCATTGCTTTCGATGGCTTCGGTTAGTTGCCGTGAGAACGAAACATCCGAAATGGATTCTATGGCATCGTCCTGCTCTAAAAACGAAAAGTTTTTATTTTGTTCACGGGCTTCGAACGCATGGTGTTGTGCCTGCTCGACAACTTGCTCTGCTTTTTCTTTGACTTGCCCGCGACTGGTGCGCAGAACACCGGTTGCACTATCAAGTTGATACGGTACACCATCAATGACAATAGGGCGTTCGAGTAACTTTTTTAGTTTTTGTTCGAGTTCTTTGTGAGAGTGTTGCGTGTCAGTACTGACACCAACTAGTTCGTTATTAGAGGTCTGCCCAATGTGAGCTGACTTACCGATAATATTGCGTAGTTGTTCTGCTAACTGGCGCATTAGCTTTTCGGTTCGTTCAGTACCTATTTGATGCTGGATACGCTCCATGTTTTGCAGCTTAAAGTTAAATATGTCGACTAAATCTTTGGTATCGGCGTCTTCTTCGTTACCTATGGATTTGAGTTGCTCAACAAACGCTGCCATATTGGGTAGCTCAGTACCCTGGTAGGTATGTTTGGCTTTTTTCTCCAATGCCACCAGGTCTTTAACGGAATTCGCTATAAGACCGGCAATTAATGGCATTAAGGTCAACAATAATAATCTCAGTAGCCAACCGGTACTAATTTCGCTGTCGGCAAATGCGGCATCGGCGAATGACAGAGGACTTAAAGCAACTCCGCACACAAATCCGCCGAGGGCGCCAATACGAGGCCCGAGTAATAACCCGGCAAAAAATAGTGGCACATAAATAAGGTGTTCGTAGACACTGGGTAAGCCCGTTGTCGTCTCGATAAGTTTTACGCACGCAGCGACAACAATAGCCAACACAAAACCAATAAACACCTGTTTTTCGGCGTTTAACTTGGTAAAGTCAACAAGGCTCTCGCGGCACCAGGCCGCAAAGCTGTATGGATCGTTGGGTTTGGTCATTGTTGTTAAGTAGACTAACCTTTTTGTTCTATATACGGTTACAGAGTGTTAATTAAGTTGCTTTATGTCAAGCACTTAGCATGCGTAATATTATAATCACAACAGTATAACGTACGTTTTAAAGGAAACTTTAATGAAAGACAAGTTAGAAACGCGTTCATTTATCATTATGCTACTGCTGGTAAGCATCGCGTTTTTATGGGTGCTTAAACCTTTCTGGATGTCGATTTTCTGGGCTTGCGCGGTGGCGGTTATTTTTTATCCGCTACAACGTAAGTTACAACACTCTTTGGGCGACAAGCCCAACCGGAACGCGCTATTAACATTGCTCATTGCCGTTGTGATTGTGGTGATACCCGTGTTGGGCATCGCTTATTCCTTTATTCAGGAAGGTGTTCAGTTTTATCAGAAAGTAGATTCGGGGGAGATTCGCCCCGGTCAGTTTATTCAGCAGATAGAGACGGCCTTTCCGTTTATTCCGGAGTTACTGGAAAAACTCGGTATAGAAACCGATAACCTGCGCCAGAAAATTTCTGAGTTCGCGGTAACTGCCAGCCGCACACTGGCAGAACAAGCGCTGACGGTGGGGCAGAACACCTTTAGTTTTGTGGTGAGTGTTGCGTTAATGATTTACCTGGTGTTCTTTTTACTACGTGACGGGCATTTATTGATTAATTTAATGGTGCGAGCGTTACCGCTGGGAGATCAACGTGAACGCGAATTGTTTGGCAAGTTCGCAGAGGTAACCCGGGCCACGGTAAAAGGCAATATTGTTGTCGCTATGGTGCAGGGCGCACTGGGCGGTATAATATTTGCGATTCTCGGTATTCCGGGGGCATTGCTTTGGGGTGTGGTGATGGCGTTTTTATCGCTTATCCCAGCGGTTGGTGCCGGCATTGTTTGGTTGCCGGTAGCTGTTTATTTGCTTGCTACGGGTAGTGTATGGGAAGGCGTCGTGTTGATCACTTACGGTGCGGTGGTTATTGGCTTAGCCGACAATATTTTGCGGCCCTTACTAGTGGGTCGCGATACCAAACTACCTGACTATATTGTTCTATTCTCAACTTTGGGTGGACTATCACTGTTTGGTATCACAGGGTTCGTGATTGGGCCGCTGGTAGCGGCCCTGTTTATGGCGTTTTGGGATATTTTTATGCGTGAATTTAACGTTGACGGGCAGTCAGGTTAAATTCAGTAAAACGGCCGTTCGTACCCCCCCTCACGGCCTTGCGGTGATAACACCCACTGCCATAGCTGGATATCGCGGGCGCGGAATGCGCCTGCGCAGGACAGCAGGTAGTAAGTCCACATGCGGTAGAAGTTATCGCCAAAATCGCCTTTGATTTCCGGCCAGGCCTGGTCAAAGTTGGCAAACCAGGCCATTAATGTCCTGTCATAGTCAGCGCCGAAATTATGCAAGTCTTCGCATACAAATCGCTCTTCAATAGCCTGCCCAATTTGTGCGATAGAGGGGATCTCGCCGTTAGGGAATATATAACGACTAATCCAGGGGTCGGCGGCAGTATCGGATACATTCTTGCCGATGGAGTGTAGTAAAAATAACCCATCCTCTTTGAGGCAGCGTTGGGCGACGGTCATGTAGTCGTCGTAGTTTTTTTGTCCAACATGTTCGAACATACCCAGGCTGATGATACGGTCGAAGCGTTCGTCCAGGTCCCGATAATCTTGCAACCTGAATTCAACCGGTAACCCTTTACACCGCTGTTGCCCCAATGCAACCTGCTCTTTAGATATGGTTACGCCAACACATTCGACCTGGTAATTCTCGGCTGCATATTGCATAAAACTGCCCCAGCCACAGCCTATATCCAATACCCGCATGCCGGGCTTTAGGCCGAGCTTTTGGCAGCATAGCTCTAATTTATCCCGCTGCGCGTCATTCAGGTTATCGCTGTGGCGCCAGTAGCCGCAGGTGTAAACCATACGTGGATCCAGCATGTGTTGATAAAGCTGATTACCGATGTCGTAATGGTGCTGGCCTACTTCCCAGGCTCGCTTGCTGTCCTGTAAGTTAAACATGCGCGCTTTCAGGGAATGAAATATCAGCCGCGCCGGATTAACTTCGTGTTGAACCCCGGAACGAAGCAGCCGGTGAAAAAACTGGTCCAGCTTTGCAACGTCCCAAAGCCCTGCCATATAGGATTCTCCCAGGCCTAGATTGCCCCGCGAGAGTGCCTGATCAAAAACGCTTTCATCATGCACCTGCATATCCCAGGGGCGTTCGCCATTGATACGGATATCGGCGCGAGCTAACAGCTCTTCCACATAAGCTCTCGAGGTTGCCATGTGATTCCCTTTTTTGAGAATGTTGTTGTTATGGTTAAAAAATTAGCGCATTCAACAGGAATACGCTAACAGGATGTACAACTTATGACAACGCTCAGCCCTATGGGCGCAACTATGTCGGCAATTATGTCGGCAATTACCGTGGACTTGAGCGAACAAATTCGGGATAGGCTTCAACGCCACAGTCGACGCTGTCAGCACCTTGGTACTCCTGTTCCTTCGAAACACGAGTGCCGATGATTTTGTGCAGAATCCACCACACGGCCAGGCTGGTAAAAAACATCCATGCGAAGATAACCGCGGCTCCGCTGAGTTGCCCGCTAAAGGTTGCTGTGCTGTCACTAAGCGGCACAATCAGCAAGCCAAAAATTCCGCCAACACCGTGTACCGACAATGCGCCGACAGGGTCGTCAATGCGTAGCTTGTCAAACATTAGAATTGATACCACGACGATTAAGCCCGCAACGAAACCGAAAACGGCCGCGAGTTCAGGGGATGGTGTGGCAGGTTGCGCGGTTATCGCCACTAAACCGGCCAACGCACCATTTAGGATCATGGTAAGGTCGGCTTTTTTGGCTGTTAGTTTGGTCAATAGCAGTGCGCCTAAGGTACCGGCCGCCGCCGCAATATTCGTGTTTACAAAAATCAGCGCAATGGCATCAGCATTACCTGCTCCGCTTAATTGCAACTGTGAGCCGCCATTAAAACCAAACCAGCCAAACCACAAGATAAAGGTGCCTAATGCAGCCAGTGGCATATTGGCACCCGGAAAGGCCTGCGGTTTGCCGTCTTTGTATTTACCGCGGCGTGGGCCCAACACAATAACACCAGCTAGCGCAGCAGCGGCGCCGGCTAAGTGAACAATGCCCGAACCGGCAAAGTCAACGAATCCCCATGCGGATAAAAAGCCTCCGCCCCAACTCCATGCACCCTGCACCGGATAAAGAAAGGCGGCCAGGACGATGCTAAACAGCAAGAAACTGATGAGCTTCATGCGCTCAGCAACCGCACCGGAAACAATAGAAAGAGCGGTTGCCACAAAAACACTTTGAAAGAAAAAGTCCGCGGCGTCAGCATAGGTATCAGAACCGCCCTCGCCGTACATGAGCTGATAGCCGATGAGTAAATAACAGACACAAGCCAGTGCATAGAGGGTGATATTTTTAGTTAAAATCTCCGTGGTATTCTTAGCTCTTACCAGCCCGGCTTCTAACATGGCAAAGCCTGCGGCCATCCACATAACTAAGGCACCGGACATTAACAGGTAAAATGTATCAAGGGCAAAAGCCAGGTTAGTTGCTTCCATTATCTGCTCCTTACAGCGCTTGCTGATCAGTTTCGCCGGTGCGAATGCGGGTACAGTGTGTCAGTTCCCAAACAAATACTTTGCCGTCGCCAATGTTGCCGGTATGAGCATGTTCAGCTATCGCCTCGGTTACGCGCTCCTCCATGTCATTAGCGACCGCGATCTCAATGCGGATCTTGGGTAAAAAGTCGATTTGGTATTCGGCTCCGCGGTATAGTTCGGTATGCCCCTTTTGCCGGCCAAATCCACGCGCTTCGGATATTGTCATGCCGGTGCAGCCGATATCGGCCAGTGCGCGACGCACGTCATCGAGTTTAAAAGGTTTAATTAATGCAACGACCATTTTCATTGTTGTCTCCTGGATATGGACTAACGATGACTAGCTTTACAATTGTCGTGCCAAACTATAATGCTTTGAAAAATAATAGATTATTGTGATTTTCTGAATTTACCCGGAACCGAGCTGGTGCATCCTGCGGTGCAGTTGCACCGCAGATGTGCATGGCTTATAACGCAAAGTTAGTTGAACCAATAACAGAGTGACGAGATACTATATTGAATGAACATATCAACGTGAGAGGGTGCCAATGTTAGTAGGTCAGCGCATGAGTGACTTGATTGGGCAAACTGATCTGGTAAAAATTCCGTCGCTATCCAAGCTTACCGGTAGTGATATTTTCTTAAAGTGTGAATTTCAAAATCCGGGCGGGTCGATTAAAGATCGTGCCGCTAAGCAGCTCATCGAAGACGCTTTTGAACGCGGCGAATTGCGTCCTGGTATGACGGTAGTTGAGGGAACCGCGGGTAATACAGGTATTGGCTTGGCGCTGGTGGCAAAGTCTTTCGGCTTGAATATGCTAGCTGTTATGCCGAATGACCAATCACCGGAAAAGGAACGCATGATCGCCTTACATGGTGGCGAGCTGATGGCTGTCGACCCGGTGCCGTTTAAAAACGAAAATCATTTTTATCACACAGCTCGCCGTATAGCCGAAGAACGTGACGATTACTGGTGGGCGAATCAGTTTGAAAACACTAGTAATGCACGTGCCCATTACTTGCATACTGGCCCTGAAATCTGGCAACAGATGGAGGGTCGAATCGATACCTTTGTATCGGTTGCAGGTACCGGTGGGACCATCGGCGGCAACTCGATGTTTTTTAAAGAGCAGGATGAAAACGTTGATGTATGGCTGGCTGACCCGGACGGCTCCGGTATATTCGAGTTCTTAAAGTCAGGTGACTATGTATCTGAAGGCGGCTCTATGACCGAAGGAATCGGCATAATGCGGTTAGTCGAAAACTTTAATCAGGCAAAGATTGATCATGCCGTTAATTTGCCGGACCAGGACTTGGTTACCTTGTCACGCTACTTGCGCGAGCAGGATGGCATTGTGTTGGGAAGCAGTTCAGCATTAAATGTTGCCGCGGCACTGGCTGCGGCGTTGCATAAAGGCAAAGGCCAGCGCATTGTTACCTTTGCCTGTGACCTGGGCGAAAGATCAGCAAGTAAGCTGTACAATGAAGCCTACTTAAAAGGCCGTGGTCTTGACCCACAGCCTGAGCCAATCGAACAATTGCTCGAGCGCTATGGCAACTTGGGTGATAAACTCATATCAACACATTGGCGCGGGCAAGCAGCGCACGGTAAATAAAAGGTGAGGCTAATGCGGCTCAAGTTAGCAGTTGGTGTTTTTTCGTGTTTGTTGGTGGCTGCGCAGAGTGTTGTTGCCGCCAGCACGCAATCGATGGATGCAGCTGCCGAAGTTGGTTCATTAAAGACGCTCTCGGTACCTGACTTTATTGACGTGGCTCACCGGGGAGCGTCGGGCTACCTGCCGGAGCATAGTCGCGAGGCTACCGTGATGGCGCATGCGCTGGGTGCCGATTACATTGAACAAGACGTGCAGTTAAGTCGTGATGGCATTCCGGTTGTTCTGCATGATATATACCTTGATGCGATTTCGAATGTGGCAGATGTTTTCCCTGATCGCCATCGTCCCGATGGCCGCTACTACGTTGTTGATTTCACCTTAAAGCATTTGCAGCAGCTGACCCTGTCAGCCCGCCATAACGAGGCGGGTGAGCGTGTTTACCCCGAACGATTCAGTGCATCTGACCTAACCTTTAAAATTCAAACGTTAGCAGAGAACCTGAGTCTGATTCAGGAGATGAACCGGGTCAGAGATACTAACACCGGCGTGTACGTTGAAATCAAAGCACCACGTTGGTACCACCAACAAGACTACGATATTACAGCGTCAACAATGCGGGTATTAGAAGAGGCGGGCTATAAAGATGATGCTTTGCCGACGCCTATTTATCTGCAATCGTTTAATCCAGAGACATTGCGGCGCTTGAAGCGAGAGTTTCACGTTAACTATCCGCTGGTTCAGTTAATAGCGGACAATAGCTGGAATGAGAGCGATGTTGATTATGATGCGATGAAAACATACGCCGGGCTGGAATCGTTGTCCGCTTATGCCGACTCTATTGGGGTATGGTTAGATCATGTGTTGGTCGGTGTAAAAGACGGTGAACCGCAGTGGAGTGGTATTTTGGATGATGCCAGTCGCGCTAAATTACCGGTGTTCGTATATACCTTGCGCGCTGACGATTTGCCCGACGGCGTAAGCTCCCATAAGCAATTGCGTGAATGGTTAAAAAAAGCAGGTGCAGTTGGCGCCTTTAGTGATTTTCCAGACCAAAAGTAACACGCATTTTAAGACCATCGGTGCCGTCATCGTAATAGCCGGGCAGCAAGTCGATGGTCTCAAAGTGATAGTGTTGGTACAGCGCAATAGCGGCGCGGTTATCCGACTTCACTTCCAGTGATAGTCCGCGACACTGCGCCTTTTTAGCTTCAATAATAACGTGTTCTAACATCGCTCTTGCCAAACCTCTGCCGCGATGATGCATGTCTACAGCTAACGAGTACACACGCCAGTAACGGCTATTACTGCGGCTTAATGCAATGGCATAAGCAATGACGTTTTGTTGCTCAATGACAACCCAAAAATGTGCAGACGGGGATTGCATCAGTCGCCTAAAGTTACGACGGCTAATGCGGCTGTAATCAAAAGTTCTTTGTTCAAGCCGCACCAGGCTATCCAGATCATCGGCTGTTGCGCGTCTGATGGTCGGGTTATTGCTCATCCAGTCGACGTCCGAAATCTGCCATGATAAGGCGGTAAAGTTCGTAGCCTAAATGCTTATCCTCGACGCCCGACTCAATTGATGGATTATCATTAATCTCGATAATCACTGGACCATCGCGGGTCATTTTTACATCAACCCCATATAAGCCATCGCCAATCAGCCGGGTTGCCTGCAAAGCGACTTTAACCACGTCTTTGGGGGCCTGATGAACCCCAAAAGTCTCAAACGAACCACTCTTGGCACGCGCTGACGACTCTTTATGGTTATAAATCTGCCAATGGTTGCGTGCCATAAAGTATTGGCAAGCGTATATCGGACGGTTGTTAAGTACACCAATACGCCAGTCATAATCGGTTTTAAGAAACTCTTGTGCCAGCAAAATAGTCGACTGTTCAAAGAGCTTATTGGCTACCTGCTCAAACTCTTCAGCGTTATCGGCTTTCTCGACACCAATCGAAAACGAACCATCCGGAATTTTTAGCACAACGGGATAACCCAGCGACTCGCCTAACGCGGCATAATCAAGGGACGTACCACTTAGCAGCAGTTCGGTTTTAGGCATACCGACATTATGCTGTTCTAACAGCTCTTTTAAGAACACTTTATTAGCGCACTTCACGATGGATTCGGGATGGTCGATGACGACCATGCCATTCGCTTCGGCTTTTTTAGCAAAGTGGTAGGTATAATGATTAATGCGCGTAGTTTCGCGAATAAATAGCGCATCAAACTCCAACAAACGACTGTAATCCTCAGCTGTTATCAGTTCCGCCTCGATGTCCGCCTCTTTCGCTGCTTTAATAAACTGTGTTAGTGCCTTTTTATCGCTGGTTGGAATGGCTTCGTCAGGGTTATAAAGAATCGCTAAATCGTAACGGTATTCCTTTTTGGCACGAGCTTTTCGCCACACGCGTTTATTAAAGGCGTCGAGCGAATCGCCAAAAAATGTTTGTTGCTCATCGGATAGTTGATTGAGTTGCCCCGCGGTTAGCGAGTGAATATACCAACGGCTCTCTTGGCGCAACTGTACCCGCAGAATCGGGCAGGGATAGCGTTCGAATAATTGTCGCGCAAAACCAGCAAAGGCGGCAATGGGAGAGACGCCAAAACAAATGATCAATTCGAGCGTATTATCGGTATAGTTAAGAAGATACTTAGACGCTGTTTTATCCAGCACATTCGTCAACAGCTGGTAGTGACGAAAATTATTTAAGTCATTGATCGTGGTTACCGATGGCAGCACACGTTGCCCACGAGCCTCGCCCAGCAAGCTAACATAGTAGCCGGTGGACAAATAGCTGAGGTCATTACATAAGTTGACGATATGCGAGCGCGCTTTACTTTTTTGCGTACTCAAATATTCGTTAGCCGTTAACAACGATTGGCTGGGGTAATAGGGTTGCCAGTCGTCGATATCATTGATCACTACGTGAACGTGTTGCTGCATAAAGTGAAAAGTTAGTTGCGAGAGAGACTTAAGCGACACTATATTAGAAAAGGAAATAAAGACAAGGAGCTTTGTGTATGTTGACGTTGTTGGCCAAACTTTTTAAGGCCCTGAACTCAGAGACCAGTCCCTGGGCGTTGGCTATGGCAATGGTGCTGGGTATGTTTTTGGGTCTAACGCCGCTATGGCGAGTACACAACCTTGTGATTTTACTGGGTGCATTAATTTTTCGGGTCAACCTGACGCTGTTTTTGCTCTCGTTTGGCTTGTTCTCGGGTATTGCCTACCTGCTCGATCCCATGTTTCACGATTTTGGTTTAGCGATTTTGCAAGCATCAAGCTGGCAAGGTATTTATGAGGCCGCGTACGCAACGGCGGTGGGTCGGGTAAGTCAGTTTTACCACACCATTACCATGGGAAGTTTTGTGTTCAGCTTGTTAATTAGCCCGGTTGTTGCGGTGGTGACATATTTTGTGGTCAATAATTACCGCAAACGCATTCAAAAAGCCTTGCTTAAATTAAAAGTGGTGCAAATGTTGCGAGGCAGCCGCTTTTGGCAACTGTACACGGATTTACGGGGGTAGTGATGAAGCGCAGTGTAATTCGTTGGCCGGGACTGGCCGTATTTGGTGGCATCGTCGCGTTGTTAGTAATTGTATCGTGGCTGTTTTTAGACGCGATTTTAAAAGTGTCGATGGAATATGGACTTGGCCGCGTCAATGGTGCGGAAGTCAACATAGCGCGTGTTGAGCATGAGTGGTCGCCGCTTACCCTTAGAGCCTATGGCGTTCAGGCGACAGATGCCGCCAAGCCGACTCACAACCAGGTACAGTTGGAAAGCTTCAGCGCAGACATATCTGCAGCCGAGCTTTTATTAGGACGTATTCATATCGAACAGCTTGACGTGCTGGGTGTAAGAGTTGATCAACCGCGTGAACAAGGCGAAGGCGAGGTTTATGTCACGCCGTCAAAAGATGATGTAAAAAACTGGGCATCGGCAAACTGGGAGCAATTGAAAGTATCATTGCCCTCGACCGACGAAATCGTTCAGCAAGTTGGCCTGCAAACCGATCAAGTGTTGGCGGACGCGGAACAGAAGATTGAGCAGCAGCGGACTCAGTTCAATGACGCTAAAGCAGCTTTACCGGATAAAGAAAAAATAGCCGCCTACCAGCAACAGATTAAAGAAATTACAGAGGGTGACGTCGAGGGCTTAGGCGATGTGGCCGCGCGAAAGAAAAAACTCGACCAGTTGAAGGATGCTATTCGCGAAGATAAAGCCGCAATAGAACGCTTTAGAGCGCAGTTAAGCGAATCTGCTGAGGTCGTAAAGACGCAAATAGCTCGCGTTAAAGATGCCCCGGGAAACGATATAGATCGAATCCAAAATTTCTTTCAGTTAAACGAAACCGGCCTGCAAAATGTTACCGGCTTACTATTGGGTGATAAAGCACGTCAGTGGAGTGAGTATTTACTATTAGCATACGAACAACTTGCACCGATGCTAGCGCGTTCAGCCAATTCGCAAACAGTAGAAAAGGCACGTGGCGCTGGCGAAAGCTTGTCATTTGTCGAAGCTGATGCACCGCCTGAATTCTGGATTAAGAATGCCCGCACCGAAGTATTGATTGCAGGCACAGCGGTTAATATCGATTGGCAGAACATTACTCATCAACACAATTTACTCGGCCAGCCAACAACCTACCAGGCGCGGGTAGATAACAGTGATCTGTGGAACGCGTTTAACCTGGATGGTGAGTTGTCGTTACTGGAGTCCGGCATTGATGCCAAGCAACAATGGCAGTTAAAAGGCGCTAACCTGAAAAGCCTGGGGCTGAGCGAAAGCGACGAGCTGACCGCGTCAATCGCGTCAGCGCTGCTCGACAGCGACGGCACCGTGTTAGTGCGTGGCAACCAACTTGATGGTGAAGCCATTATTCGCATGCTGGATTTAGAGATGCTGGCGCAGGGTAGCAGTAAAATTACCAATGCCATCGCCGCTGCATTAAAGCAATTGAACCGGCTGGACATTAATACCGAAATTGCCGGCGATATCCTAAGCCCAAGCTTAAGCTTAAACTCTGACCTGGACCAACAGCTCGGCAAACTGCTGGGTGACACCGCCATGGCAGAAGCACAAGGCAAGCTGAACGAAATAAAAGCCGACCTGACCGCCAAAGTTGAACAACAGCTAGGCCCCAACACCGAGTTGCTACAAAACATTACGCAACTCAACAGCCAGGCCGGCGACTTCAACCAACAGCTGGAAGAACTGTTAAAATCCAAAATCGAAGACAACCTAAAAGACAAACTCAAAGACCGCCTCTTCGGCAACTCGTAGCTCGCGCATCCTGCGCGAGGGGGGCCGTACGGGCCAATAACGGCGGGCGATTGACACTCCTTAGCCAAGGGACGCCCGCAAGTACATCCCTGTAGGGCTTGACTGGCGCCATCCATGGCGCCAGACACCCTTGGCTAAGGAGCTGCTCAATCACCTTAACGCCGTTTTTGACCCGTACGCCCAGTCATTTCCAAGCATTTATTCCAGCAGTCAGCAAGATAAGCCCTTAGTCAGCAGCGTTCCTGTATTCAGGGGGTGTTGGAGGCCATGGATGGCCGGAAACAAGCGTACATGGATGTACTTGCAGCGTCCCCCTGAATACAGGAACGCTGCTGGCTAAAAAGGGCTTGTCTTGCTGACTGCCACGCCCTCGCGCAGGATGAGCGAGCTACTGTAGGAAGGCTTTTAACTTGTCGGCTTTTTGCTGGATGCTGTAGATGCCGTCCAGGTGACCCCAGGGTCCGTCAATGTGTTCGATTTCGACGTCTTTATCCAGTGCTTTGAGTTGTTCGGCGGCGTTTTCTGCCATGTACGGCATTAGCAGTAAGTCGTTGCTGGCGGGCAGGAATAACGTTTTTGCACTGATGTTGTTCAGGCCTTCTTTTAGTGTTTGCTGGTGGCCGGCGATGAACAATTGATTGGCACGTACTAAGTACAAAATATGATTGGCATCGGCCAGCGGGGCGCGTTGACGGCTGCTGTCGTAGAGCCATTTGGCTGCTGGTAGCTGGTTGTTAACGGTAGCCAAGCCCTCGGTGGGCAGGGTTTGCTGGGCTGGCGCTACTTGGTTGAAGATCGTTGGATACATTGCGCCGTGGGTGATTAACGCTTGTGCCATGGTAACGCCGTCAAGCGGTGCCTGGCCGTCGTAATAATCACCGCCGTTCCAGTTGGGATCCAGTTTTATTGCTTGCGACCAGGCTTCCAGGCCGGCTATGGTCCAGGCATCCATGGATGCCGTGCCGATTACCGATACCATGCGCTCTACCCAATCAGGATAAGCCGCAGCCCACTCAATGGCTTGCAGTGACCCCATTGAAGCACCGATAACCGCGTGCAATTTATCAATACCCTGTGATTCTAATACCGCCTTTTGCACGTTGACGAAGTCGCGGATGGTGACAACCGGGAAGTCGAGACCATAAGGTTTGCCGGTTTCCGGGTTAATACTGGCGGGGCCGGTAGTAACAACCGTTGGTAGGTTGGGGTAAGCGTTAACCAGCGAGTCAACACTCACGACATAAAATTCATTAGTATCTATGGCCTTACCCGGACCAATAATGGCGTCCCAATAACCGGCCTGAGCATCATCCGGCGTATACTTACCGGCAGCGTGACTGTTTCCCGAAAAAAAGTGGGTGACTAAAATCACGTTGTCTTTAGCTTCGTTTAGTTCACCATAGGCTTCCCAGCCGACTTTAACATTACGGATGGTTTCGCCGCCGTGGGTGGTGTACTCATCCAGGGTAAATGTCTGTTTTTCTACCAGTAGTGATTGCTGAGCGATACTCGCGACACTAAATAGCCCTGCAAAAAGCAGGCTACCCAGTTGAATTAATGGTTTCATTTTACGATCTCCGTTGAGTTTTCTGTTAGGTAGTTTTGGTAGGCTTTTCGCAACTCATTTTTTACCAGCTTGCCGGTGCCGGTATGCGGCAATTCATCAACAAATACAACGTCGTCCGGCGTCCACCAGCGGGCTATTTTGCCATCCAAAAATTGTTTGATTGCGTCTTTTGTCAGCGTTTCGCCTTTATTAAGGACCACCAGCAATAGCGGACGTTCGTCCCACTTAGGGTGCTTGACGCCAATAACACAGGACTCATTAACGGCGGGGTGTTGGCTTACAATGTTTTCGATATCGAGAGAACTAATCCATTCACCGCCGCTTTTAATCACATCTTTTTTCCGGTCCACGACCTTCATAAAGCCTTCTTCGTCAATCACCGCAATGTCGCCGGTTGCCAGCCAGCCGTCGGGAAAGCTGCTGAGGTCGTCGTTACGGAAGTACTGCGAGGCAATCCAATGCCCCCGAACCTGAAGCTCGCCGCGGGTTTCGCCGTCGTGCGGCAAGGGCTGGTTATCGGCATCAACAATACGTGCGTCAATGCCAAACACCGGCCGTCCGGCGGTGGTTTGTATGCGATACTGCTCATCTTTACTGCGTGACAATATGTCGGCCTGGGGTGGGGCTGAATGTACTAGTGGACCCGTTTCGGTCATGCCCCAAATAGGTTGCCAGTAAACACCGTAGGTTTGGTCATAGGTTTTAACCAGCCCCAGTGGTGATGCCGCGCCGCCGACGCATACGCGCTCTAAACTGGGTATATCCAGACCATTTTCAGCTAAATAATTGTGCAAGGTTAGCCAAATGGTTGGCACACCTAACCCAACCGTGACGTTTTCTGAACGGATCATTTCGGCCATTGCTTCGCCGGACGTTCCATCGCCGGTAAACACTAACTTACAACCTGAGATAGGCCCGGCATAGGGTGCTCCCCAAGCCGCTACGTGGTACATGGTCACCATTGGCATCAGTACCGTGTTGGTGCTTAAGTCGAGCATGTCACGACTAATGGTTGCCTGAGCATGCAGCACCATCGCTCGGTGAGAAGCAATAACGCCTTTGGGGTTTCCTGTTGTACCCGAGGTATAACACAATAATGCTGCGCTATTTTCATCGATGTCAGGCCAGTCATAATCGCTGGGCTGCTCTTCAATAAGCGCCTCGTAGCAGTGAACATTGGGTAGCGATGTTGATGGCATATGGGCTTTATCGGTCATAATAATAAAGCCTTTTACCTGAGGCAGCTGGTCAGCGATTTGCTCCAGCAATTCAACAAAGCTCAAGTCAACAAAGACCCAGCCACTTTCGGCATGGTTGATAATCCAGCTAATCTGCTCAGCAAACAGTCGTGGGTTGACGGTGTGCATTACTGCACCGATACCGCTGACGGCGTAATAGAGTTCCATATGACGATAGGTATTCCAGGCAAGGCTGGCAACACGCTCGCCGAGGCTGATGCCTAACGCCGTTAACGCATGGGCCATTTGTGCGCTACGCCGGTAACAATCGGCATAGGTATAGCGGTGGATGTCGCCTTCTAAACGGCGCGTTACAATTTCTTGTTTGGCATGGCGGGCAGCGCCGAACTTAAGCAAGTCAATAACTTGCAACGGCCGCTGCATCATGTTTCCTGAGGTTGGTGATACTAGCATGTTTATTCCTTACAGCATGAATAAGCCAATAGCGACAGCAAGTCCCATTAACGGCACAACAACCGTAACCGCGGCAACAGCCCAGTATGCTGCACTGTGTGTCTCGTTACAGATGGCGCGGATGGTAGTAACTACGTAGCCATTGTGAGGCAGCGAGTCGAGTGCACCTGACGAAATAGAAACAATACGATGCAGTTGGTCGGGATTAACGCCGGCCTGCAAGTAATGTGGACCGACTTCCGGTAGTGCAATAGCCTGTCCGCCTGATGCCGAACCGGTTAAGCCGGCGATGACACTTACTGCTACAGCGGCACCGACGAGTTCGTTGCCGGGTAAGTTGGTCATTGCGGTTACTGCGGTATCAAACGCAGGTGTGATCTTGGCAATACTGCCAAAACCAACCACTGCGGCGGTGTTACCAATGGCAACCAGAGCGCCGGTAGTTGCTTCGGATATGGCTGTTTGGGGACGATGAAAGTGTTTAAAGTTAATGATGGCAATAGAAATGACGCCGCCAAGTAAGGCTACGATCAATGCGTTTTGTGCCAATGTGTCATGAAAACTAAACGATAGCCCCAGCACCACAAGCAGTGGAATAAGGCTTAAAATGGGACGCGGTAGCTTACGATCCAGTAACACCGGGTCACCCTCACGGGCTTCAAATTTTTCGCCATTGGCAATTGCCCGGTTGATAATTTTACGTAACCACCAATAACCAAAGCTCGCCATTAACACAGCAACCACCAGGCTGACCTCCCAGGCTGCATAAGGCGATGTGCCCAGATATTTAATGGGAATCCAGTTTTGAATTTCGGGTGAGCCGGCCGAGGTCATGGTAAATGTGACGGAACCAAATGCGAGTGCGGCGGGAATAAACCGGCGGGGCAAGTTGGCATCTTTAAATAGTGACAACGCCATGGGATACACGGAAAATGCCACCACAAAAACGCTGACACCGCCATAGGTCAGAATCGCACAGGCCAGAACTACCGCTAATACGGCTTGTTTACGCCCGAGTTTGTTGATAATCCATTGCGCGACGCTATCGGCGGCACCGGTATCCTCCATAAACTTACCGAACATGGAGCCGAGTAAGAACATAAAGAACCAGGCGGCGACAAAGCTGGCAAAGCCATCCATGTAGGCGGCTACAAAATTAACCTCACCAGTAAATAGCGGTATGCCACTGCACAAGGCAACGACGACGGCACACAAGGGCGCACTAATAAACAGGTTCATTCCCCGAAGGGTAAGGATAGTCAGCAGCACCAGGCCACCGACAAGTCCAATCATACTTAACATGAGATACCTCGCAACGAGTCAATAGAAACAGCCATGCTCCAGTCGTTGCATGAGCTGTATTGTGCGCTATCTACAAATTTTGCCCCATAGTACTATGGTACAGATCACTTTTTTAACAAATTGCGCTAGCTTAATAACCAGCCATGACTCTGGTCCGTTCAAAACACAACGTTAACAGCAACGGAAATCCAATAAGAATGACAATATTGTCAGGGGAACAACAATGAATACACCCAAATTTAAACATTCGTTAGTCGCAGCGGCGGTCGCTACTTTGCTCTCCAGCCCAATGGCTTTGGCTCAGGAACAACAGGATACAACCGAGGCCGAAGACGGCAAGCTGGAGCGTATTGAAGTTACCGCGCGCCGAACCAGTGAAAGCCTGCAGGAAGTGCCGGTTGCGGTAACCGCCTTCGGTGAAGGCGAACTCGAGCGTGATGGCATCGAGGATATTACTGAACTGCAATATAAAATGCCGAACACAACCTTCCAGGTCAGCCGTGGTACTAACTCTACCCTGACGGCCTACATTCGTGGCGTGGGTCAGCAAGATCCATTGTGGGGTTTCGAACCGGGTGTGGGTATTTATATCGATGATGTATATGTTGCCCGCCCGCAAGGTGCGGTGCTGGAAGTTTTGGATGTGCAGCGGGTAGAGGTGCTGCGCGGACCGCAGGGCACGCTGTATGGTAAGAATACCATCGGTGGTGCCATGAAGTATGTCACCCGTGAATTGACCGGCTATGACGAATTTGAAATAAAAGGAACCGTAGGATCATACAGCCAGGCAGATTTAAAAGTGTCCGGACAGACCGCGCTGGCTGACAATTTTTATGTTGGCGGTGCGTTCGCGACCCTGAATCGTGATGGTTTTGGTGAGTTCGTTAATACCGGTGACGAGAACTATAATAAAGAGTTAATGACTGGTCGTCTAAATGCGAAATGGCTGGTAAGCAAAGATATCAACGTTAAATTTGCGGCTGACTGGACCAAAGACGATTCCAATGCGCGTGGTGGCCATCGTGAGCAAGAGTCTCTGCTTAGCGACGAGCCGCGATTAAATGACGTTTATGACGCGTACACAGCAATGCCTACCTGGAACGAAGTCGAGACCGAAGGTTATTCAATGACCGTGGACTGGGCAATTAATAACGACTGGATGTTCAAATCAGTAACGGCATACCGTGAGGGTTTGACCAATACCAACATCGACTTTGACTCCACGGTTAATCCCGTGCTGCTGGTGCCTGCTATCTACGAAGATGATCAAACCACGCAGGAATTCCAGTTTATGTATCGGGACGACCGTCTGGACTTTGTTGGCGGATTGTATTTTTACGAGGGCGAAGCCTGTGGTGAGTTCGGAACCGTCTTAGGTTTACTGGGCTTATCGATCGATACCGGCGGTTGTGTCGATACGTCCAGCGAAGCGGTATTTGGACAGGCGACTTATCAGCTTGATGACCAATGGTCAGTGACTGTAGGCGGGCGTTACACGCGTGACGACAAAACGGCTGACGTGTTCCGCTATACCTATGCCGGCGTTAAGTTTCTTGACCGCGGCAATTACTCAGCTGATCCGATTGTAGTTAACTCAGACTTTACTACTCAGGCAGACTGGAGCAAGTTTAGTCCGCACGCCAGTGTAAGCTACCAGGTCGATCCGGCCGTTATGCTGTATGCAAGCTACAGCAACGGCTTTAAGTCGGGCGGTGTTGATATGCGCGCGGATGTATCACTAAACCCGGATGCCTCAAACCCTTACGATCCAGAGACTGTGGATACTGTAGAGTTTGGTGTTAAGAGTGAGCTGCTCGATGGGCGTATGCGCGTAAACGCGGCGACCTTCTTCTCCGATTATCAAGACATGCAGGTAACCGTACAGCGCGCGATTGAGGGCGGTGGTGTGGCCTCTCAGGTTTTAAATGCTGCTGATTCGACGGTACAGGGTTTTGAAATTGAGTCGACTTTTGCCGCGACATCAACGCTGAACTTTACCGGCTCTTTGGGTTATATCGATGCGGAGTTTGATTCAGTTGAATTCTTTAACCCCGAAACCCAGCAGGTTGAAGATGTGTCCGACTTGTGGTCATTCCAAAATACGCCAAAAGTAACGGCTAACCTTGGCTTTACCAAAGAGTTTGCGCTGGAAAGTGGCTCATTGGTTTGGTCGGGTAGTGTATCTTACCGCGACGATACACAAATCTTTGAAGTGCCGTCTCCATTGGATGAAGAAGCTTATAGCCTAACCAATACCAGTCTGGTGTGGTATTCAAACTCTGGACAATGGACTGTTGGCTTGCACGCCAAAAACGTGCTCGACGAGGAATATCGTGTGTCAGGTTATAACTTCGGTTCGACCTTTGGCGAAAATATCGTCACTGGTTACTACGGCGACCCGCGCACGGTGTCACTGTCAGTTGGTTATCGCTTCTAGTTAATCTGGCAAGCAAACCCTCTCGTGGTTTGCCGGCGGTTAGGCCACTCCCTGTGAGCCTGGCCGCTGGCATTTTTTTAAAAAGTGGTTAGCATGGTCATTATCAATTCTTCAACACCGACAACACCAATGGCCAGAGCTATAATTGCTGACGATCATCCGTTATTTCGCGCAGCGATGAAACAAGCCATCGCCGACTGTTTATCAGCAGATATTATCGAAGTTTCAAGCTTTCAACAGCTTGAAGAAGTATTGCCGGAACACCCTCAGATTGAACTGGTTTTTCTCGATCTTTCCATGCCGGGCAATCAAGGCCTGACAGGCTTGTCGCTATTGCGCAGCCAGTATCCAGATGTGCTGGTGGTCATTGTCTCTGCCAACGAAGATACGCGCGTTGTTCGTCAGGCGATGGCACTGGGTGCCAGCGGCTATATTCCCAAGTCGGTACCCTTACCGGAGTGGAAAGTAGCTGTGCAGACGGTATTAGCTGGTGATAATTGGCTACCTGCGACGATGCAGAACGTTATCGATGATACGGATGAAGAAATGACCGCGTTCGCCAATAAACTGGAACAACTCACGCCACAGCAATTTAAAGTACTTAAGTGCATCGCTGATGGCTTGTTAAACAAGCAAATTGCATACGAGCTGGGCGTGCAGGAGACAACGATTAAACAGCATGCGTCAGCGATTTTGCGCAAGCTAGATTGCATCAACCGTACGCAAGCTGGCATTTTATTCAGGCAAATGCTGGCTGCTTCTGAGTCGTTTGATGAGTCTTTTTAAAGCGCCACTTTTTAACGGCTTAGGAATAAAATGTGCGCCTATTTCCAGCGCCTGCTCGCGTAATTGCTCGTCAGGATCAGCTGAATTAATAATGGCAGTGACATCAGCATGCCACTGATTGCGCAGCGTTTTAACCACCTCTATACCGGTTAAACCGTCATCCAGATGATAATCGACAAACAGTAAGTCAACGCGTTGAGCTGATTTGGCCTGGGCCAAGTTTTGTGCGGTTTGTACGTCTGCCCCCCATTGTTCCAACAGTGACGCCGTCGCGTTTAATACGCGAGGATCGTTATCAACCACCAAAACCCGCACGTTATTTAACAATGCTTCGTTAACCAGGGCAGGCGCCTGAGTGCGTTCTTCAAGAGGTTGCTTGCTCCAGCTTACGACCGGGAGTTTTATGCTAAAGGCTGTGCCCTTGCCGGGTTTAGAATACAGATCAATGCTGAGGTCCATGAGCCGGCAAATACGTTCCACAATAGATAGCCCCAAACCAAGCCCGGGGTTATCACCGCCAGATTGCAGTTGATGGAACTCTTTAAAAATTTCTTTCTGTTTATGCTCCGGAATTCCTTCGCCGGTGTCGATAACCCACAGTTCAAGTTGTTCGCCGCGGCGTCTGCTACCAACGACTATGCGGCCCAGGTGGGTATACCGCAGCGCATTGGAGAGGAGGTTTTGAATGATACGGGTGAGCAACTTGCGATCACTTGAAATTGATGCAGAGCTGTATAAATAACTTAACTTTATGCCTTTTTCCGCTGCCATCGCGTGGTATCGCTCAACCAGAGGAGTCAGAATAGAGTCAAGCGAGATAGTCTGTGGCTCGGGCTTAAGATTACCGGCATCAAGCTTAGTCATATCGAGTAGCATGGTGAGTAATTCCTCAGCATGATCCAGCGAACGGCGCACATTTAATACCATCGGTGCTTGTTGGGGATTACTTTGCGCTTGTAACATTTCGCAGAATAAGCTGGCAGCGTTAAAGGGTTGCATCAGGTCATGGCTGACGGCGGCAAAAAAACGTGACTTACTCTGATGCGCTTTTTCTTCTGCCTGTTTGGCCATTAGTAGCTGTTCGGTTCGCTCGTTAACGCGCTGTTCAAGTTCGGTGTTAATACGCTGCAATGCCCGCTGTGCCTGCACCCGTTCAGTAATGTCACTGTAGGTGGTAACAAAGCCGCCGCCTGGCATGGGATTGCCCTGTAGCTCGATAATCGAGCTACCCTGGGCGCGCTGGTATTTATAAGCGCTACCTTCGTGCAAGTAGGTTAAGCGCTTTTTAATTTCAGTCGCGGTATCGCCATTTTCAACGCCACTGAGCAGGCCACGGTCCGCGTTGTACTGCAATAACTCCTTAACCGGCATACCGGCGCGTACCAAACCGTCGGGGTAATCAAAAATTTCCAGATAGCGACGGTTCCAGGCTACCAGCCGCAAATCACCATCAATAACGCTTATTCCCTGCGGGATATTTTCGACCGAGGCTTGCAGTAATTCACGATTAAATTGATAAAGTTTAGATGCCTCTGTTGCCCAGTCAACGACCTTGGTTACCGGCAAATCCTGTTGCTCGGAAATGGTGTCAAACAACAGCCGTGTCGCTGAGGTTCCGATAATACTGGCAAGTTCACGCTCTAGTCGCATTAGGGTGGGAGCAGGAACACCGGTGTAACTATCGTGACTGACCAGGTCAATGGCCAGTTTGCGCTGCAGGGCGCTCAGCTGGGTCGGATTGTAAAGGCGCTCGAGCAATAACCGTAATCGTTGCCAGGTAATGCTCGGCTGTCGTGAGAACTCTGCATTGAACGCCGAACCACTACCTAGCTCGGTTACCGGCCGCGAGCATAGCGAGACGACGATATAAGTGAGTAGATTTAACGATAAACTCCATACAACTCCATCAGCAACCTGTACGTCAGAAATCGGATTAGCCGTATCCAGTGCCGGTATAAACAATAATAAGAACCAAACCAAGGTGCCTAAACACAGCCCGCTGAAAACAGCTAACTGACTATTGCGTTGCCAAACCACACTGCCGACGATACCCGGACCCAGTTGTGCCAGCAGTGCCAAAGACAGCAGCCCCGAGTTAACCAGCGGCAAAGAGTCGATGGTTAATTGGTAATAAAAGTACGCAAGCAGCATAACAACCACAACGGTGATGCGGCGAACCCAGAGAATACGGGCAGGTGAGAAATTAAACGTGGTTAATCGCCGGCGTGCAATACGTAACCATAATGGCATCACCACATCGTTAGAAATCATGATACTCAGTGCCAGCAGCGCAATAATCACCATACTGGTAGCAGCTGCCAGTCCGCCGATAAAGGCAGTAAGGGATAAGCTTTGCGAGCCGCTGGAGAGCGGAATAACCAGCATAAAGGTATCGGTAGACGCTTGTTCCGGCGCAATTAACAATGCTGCCAGGGCAATGGGCAAAATAAAGAAGTTAATGGCAAACAGATACAGCGGAAAGCCCCAGCGAGCGATGCGAAGTTCGTCGCTGTGGGTGTTCTCTACATAACTGACATGAAACTGACGCGGTAAGCAGAACATAGACAGTGCACCCAGTAAAATATGCACGATATAGATGTATGTGCCACTCTCGGCGCCCTGCAGCGTTTTACGTGTCAGACTGTTATTCAAGCTCTGTGTCAGTAGATCGGTAAAACCATCGAACAAACCGTAGGTCGCGTAAAGCCCAACCACAACAAACGCGATAAGTTTGACTACCGATTCAAACGCAACAGCGTCCATTAAGCCACCGTGCTGCTCGGCTAAGCTGAGTCGTCGGGTGCCGAATAAAAAGCCGAAACCAATCATCACCAATGCGACTAAGGCCGACAGGTCAAATAACCAAAATGGCTCGTGCTCAAAGCCGGTTACCGCAGCAAAACTTGCGGTAACCGCACGTAGTTGCAACGAGATGTAAGGAACCACTGCAATTAATGCGATAATTGCTACGATGCTGGCCAGTAAGGGGGATTTGCCGTAACGGGTACCGATCAGGTCGGCAATGGATGTGATATTCTGCTTTTTACAATAATTGAGTAATTTCAGTTGTACGCCATGCAAGACTAAAAACACAAAAATGGCACCGATATAGGTAGGGGCAAAGGCCCAGCCATAATGTGCCGACTGCGTTACGGTGCCAAAAAAAGCCCACGACGTGCAGTGAACCCCTTGTGCCAATGCATAGCGGTAGGGCTTAGGAGGTTGCGTGGAGGTGCGGTCACCGCGATAGGCAATGGTAAATAAAACCAGCAGGTAAACAACGGCAACCGCGACGGTTAGGGTAACTGAGAGCATGGTTAATGCGGCTCATTATGATCGGGAAACACGGGTAGCGACCATAGATACTTTATTGCACCCAGGCGTATTGCAAGTGTCGACAACATACCGGCCGCCAGGGCAATGACCGGATAGTAGGGAACCAACAGCACATAAACACTCGCACCCACCAGACAGGTTGTTGCATAAAGCTCGCTTTTTAGCACCATGGGTATATCTCTGGCCAGAACGTCTCGTATCATGCCGCCAAAACAAGCCGAAATAGTGCCCATAATGACTGCAATAAATGGCTCAAAGCCTGCTGCCAGTGCTTTTTGTGCGCCCATGGTCGCAAAAAATGCTAAACCGACCGCATCAGCGACTTGTAGTGTGGTCATTGGGATGTATGCTTTATAGCGTAACCAGATAATAGTTAACAACGCCGCGATAAGAATCGTGTAAATATAAGTTGGGTCGTGCGCCCAGAATACCGGCAGGCCGAGGATAAGATCACGGACGGTACCGCCGCCAATGGCGGTAGTTGATGCCAAAATAATAACGCCGAATCCGTCCATGTGCTTACGAAAGGCTAACAGCGTGCCCGCGACTGCAAATACCGCCACGCCAGCTTGGTCTGTCCAATAAAATATAATGTCCATTTGGGCTGCAATCCATAACGTACTTTTTAATGCAGTTTGTCATTATAACGGCGAGATTGGTAGCATTGGGCGGTTTAAATTATTTGGCTATTTTATCATCAATCTCGTACAATGAATTATCTAACGAGACGTCGTAATGCTAAGGACTAGCGCTAAAGATGAATGTTGCAGAAATGAAAACCCAACATACTGACGACGATATTGCTTGTCGTGTAGAGTATGTGCCCACGTTAATTATCGCACTTCACCCGGACCTGGAGCGAGTCGGCGAGACAGCCCCTCTGCTCGGTATGGTTACTGACGAGCGGGATTACGTTAGCCGTAATCGACCCGACTTCAGTAAAAATGGTCATGCGGGAAAACCATTAAACGACCCTCATTTAAGTCGCTCCCCGGTAATCATCCAAAAGGACAATGATGACGTGTACCGGATTCGGGGACATTCAACCAGCACGCGTGTTCGTATTGAAGGTCGTGCGCAGCAAAGTGAATATTTACTGAGCCAGAGCGATATAAGCAGCGGGGTTACTATCACCCTGAGTAATAAAGTCGTTTTGCTACTTAAGCTTTTGCCGTTGCAAGACAGTCGGTTAAAAAAAGACGCCTTGTTAAAAGGCATCAGTCCGGATATTCATGCGTTAACGGGTAAGCTTGAGCACATCGCGCAACTGGATATTCCGGTGATTATTCGGGGCGCAACAGGCTCGGGGAAAGAGCAGGCCGCCTATAAAATTCATCGCGATAGCTCACGCTGCGACAAGCCATTTGTGGTGGTCAATCTGGCGGCGATTCATGATGTGGTCGCAGAAGAAGAACTGTTCGGTGTAAGCCGTTCGGGGCAAACATCGCCGGGCTATTTTTCGCAAGCCGAAGGCGGGACGTTAGTACTCGAAGATTTAGAGGATGCCTCTGAAGTTGTAATCTCAAGTTTATTTGCTGCACTGGCGAGTGGTTCTTATGTGGCTGTTAATGGCGATCAGCAGCAGCCGGTGACCTGTCGTATTATTGCCACTAGCATTTATGATGCCTGCCCTTGTTCACATGGTTCCAAATTGTGGCAATTAACTAATTTACTTGCTGCTTATCAGGTATTCTTAGCGCCATTAGGCGACAGACTGGAAGACGTAAGTATTTTGTTTTTGCACTTTGTTAAGCAACAGTGGCAAAAGATTTATCCGGGTCGACCATTTGAGTTGCGGATACCTCCCGCTATTATTGCCCGGATTTTAAGTTTCAACTGGCCCGGTAATGTACGGCAGCTGCGCAATGTTGCCCGGCAGGCGGTTATTGATAGCCGTGAACAAGAGTCGCTACAGTTAGATCAGCAACTGTTGTCTATATTAAAGCCAAAACCCAATCTTCGTGATGTGACCGATACCGTTAAGCATAATGGCAATGGTCGCAAGCCCAATACCATTGGGCGTGAGGAATTGACCGAGGCATTGCAGAAAAACCGCTTCGAGTTGCAGGCAACGGCGCGTGAACTATCGATATCACGTGCGTCGGTTTATCAGTTAATACAACGCTTTGATGGTTTAAGAACTGCCCAGGATCTGGCTGAGCAGGAGCTAAAATCGTGCTACGAAAAATATCGCGGGGATACCGAACAGATGATGTGGGAACTGCAGGTTTCTCAAGTTGGTATGCGGCGGCGATTGAAAGCCATGGGTTATGATATTTGATTGAGTATTCTTTCCTGCCAAATTTTTGCTAGACTATCCGACCTGTTCCACTTGTAATTGCGGCACCTTGTCCCTATGTATGACAGGGTGCAATAAAACAATATAAATTAATTTGATTGGGGAAACTTATGAGCTTTTTTATTAGTCCTGCTTATGCTCAAGACGCTGGCGCAGCGCAAGGTGGCGGTATGGAACTTATCTTCATGCTGGTCATGTTCGGTCTGATTTTTTACTTTTTAATTTATCGCCCGCAAGCGAAGCGCGTTAAGCAGCACAAAGAGTTGGTATCATCGCTAAGCAAAGGCGACGAAGTTCTTACCCAGGGCGGAATGGTTGGTCGCATTACAAAAGTAAGCGATGACAAAGATTTTATCGTGATTGCATTGACTGAAGAAATGGAAGTCACCGTGCAAAAGGCAGCGGTAACCTCGGTACTACCTAAAGGCACCATGAAGTCACTGTAATTGCAGTAACAACAAAGGCAGGCACGACGTGTTAAATAAATACCCGTTGTGGAAAAACCTGCTGGTTATTTTTGTCGTTCTGGTGGCAGCGCTTTATGCGCTGCCAAATATTTACGGCGAAGACCCAGCAGTTCAAATTTCCGCAGATCGACAGGCCACTATTGATACCGCGACACTTGATCGTGTACGCAATACGCTCTCAAGCGAGAACATCTCGCCAAAGTCAGTTGCTTTAGAAGAGCAGCAGATCCTGGTTCGACTTAACTCTGACAACGAACAGCTCAAGGCGCGGGAAGCGTTAGTTGACGCATTGGGCGATAATTATATCGTTGCGCTTAATTTGGCCCCGGCAACGCCTGAGTGGCTAAAAGCCGTTGGCGCACAACCCATGAAACTAGGCCTCGACTTGCGTGGTGGTGTTCACTTCCTGATGGAAATCGACATGGATGAAGCCATGCGCAAAATTCTTGACGGCATGAAAGACACCGTACGCAACGAATTACGTGAAGAGCGTATTCGTTATACGGCTGTCGATGTTGATGGCACTGGCGTTCGAGTCGAACTTCGCAGTGACGAAGCTTACCAGGCGGCTGCGACTTACTTGGATAATCGCTACCAGGGTTACCAGCTGTTCGAAACACCCGATGAGCAATTGCTTGAATTGCGTATGACCGAGCAAAAGCTGGCGGAAACTCGTGATTATGCGGTATCTCAGAATATCACGATCATGCGTAACCGCGTTAATGAACTGGGCGTGGCAGAGCCGGTCATTCAACGCCAGGGCTCTAACCGTATTGTTGTTGAGCTACCGGGTGTGCAGGATACGGCGCGAGCTAAGGAAATTCTGGGCGCTACTGCGACGCTTGAATTCCGCATGGTAGATACTGAAAATGACGTGCGCGATGCGACCAGTGGTCGCGTGCCATTCGGCAGTGAATTACTGCCAATGCGTGACGGTCCGCAGCAGTTGCTAAAAGAAGATGTCATTTTAACCGGTGATCATATCGTGAATGCTGGTGTTGGTTATGATGAGTATAACCGCCCGCAGGTTAACATTACTTTGGACGGAGCCGGCGGTAACAAAATATCGATGGCAACCAAGGATAATGTTGGCAAACCCATGGCAACCGTATTTATTGAGTACAATGCCACTGGAGAGCGCGACGAGAACGGTAATTTACAGTTCACTAAGAGCGCTGAAGTAATCAACGTCGCGACTATTCAGTCACGCTTGAGTAGTAGCTTCCGCATTACTGGTGTCGGGGCGCAAGAGGCGCAAAACCTCTCCTTGCTACTTCGTGCCGGGGCTTTGATCGCACCCATTCAAATTGTTGAAGAACGCACGGTCGGCCCGAGCCTGGGTCAGCAAAATATTGATGCGGGTACGCAAGCCATCATGTGGGGCTTTATCTTAGTGCTACTGTTTATGGTCGCCTATTACCGTAAATTTGGTCTGGTTGCGAACTGTGCACTAGCAGCAAATCTCGTGTTGATCATTGGTGTTATGTCGATGATTCCAGGCGCGACACTGACCTTACCGGGTATGGCAGGTATCGTCTTAACTGTTGGTATGGCAGTGGACGCAAACGTGTTGATCTTTGAGCGGATACGCGAAGAAATCAAAGACAAGCGTAGTCCACAGCAAGCAATACACCACGGCTATGACAGCGCCCTATCGACCATTGCCGACGCCAACGTGACCACACTGATTGCGGCATTAATCTTGTTCGCGATTGGTAATGGTCCAATCAAAGGGTTCGCGATAACCCTGGCAATCGGTATTATTACCTCGATGTTCACAGCAATCGTCGGTACGCGCGCTATTGTTAATTCAGTCTGGGGCGGTAAACGCCTGAGCAAACTCTCGATTTAGGCGATATTATGCGAGAAATAATAAGTACAGACGAACGAATTCCGTTTATGCGCTTCCGGGGCGTGTTCGCGATAATCAGTGGCTTACTGCTGGTTGCATCGATTGTGTCCTTGTCGGTTAATAAGTTGAATTTTGGACTAGACTTTACCGGCGGTACTTTAATCGAAGTTGGTTTTCAGCAACCGGCTGATCTGAATCAAGTGCGGTCGGTACTTGATGATAACGGCTTTGGCGACGCGGTAGTGCAAAACTACGGTACTCAGCAGGACTTGTTGATTCGTCTCGAGCCACGCACTGACGTCAAAGCAGAGCAGCTTGGTACAACTATACTCGACGCGTTAAGGGCAAATATCGATGCGGGTATCGAAATGCGCCGTATCGAGTTTGTTGGCCCGAACGTCGGTGATGAGTTCATCGAACAAGGCGGCCTGGCGATGTTAACGGCGCTGATCTGTATCCTCATTTACATCGCATTGCGCTTTGAATGGCGCCTGGCGGTGGGTGCAGTTGCAGCCTTGGCTCATGACGTGATTTTAACGCTGGGTTTATTTTCGTTCTTGCAATTAGAATTTGATCTTACCGTGTTGGCAGCATTGCTGGCGGTGATAGGTTATTCGATAAACGATACCGTGGTGGTGTCTGATCGTATCCGGGAAACCTTCCGCAAATATGCCAAGCTAACCCCAATGCAAACGGTTAACAGAGCGTTAACCGATACATTGAGCCGGACATTGGTAACCTCGTTAACCACCATTTTAGTGTTGTTAACGCTATTCTTTTTAGGTGGGCCATTGATCCACGGCTTCTCTACCGCGTTACTATTTGGTGTTGTTATCGGTACTTACTCGTCAATTTTCATCGCGAGTTCGGTTGCGATAACCTTTGGCGTGAGCCGTGAGGACTTGATGCCAACCGAGGTAGAAAAAGAGGGTGCTGATCAGGACCCATTGCCTTAACCCAGCGGTTAGGGCAATAGCCTTTTTGCTAAAGTGAGGAATAAAAAATGCTAGCAGTATTGTCACCGGCGAAAAACTTAGATTATGAGACGGAATACGCTTCAGTCGATGTAACACAACCACGGTTACTGGATGATGCTCAGTCTTTGGTGGAGGTTTGCCGTGATTTGAGTCCACAACAGTTGGCTTCACTGATGAAGATCAGCGATAAACTGGCCGGCCTCAATGCTGCTCGCTTTAGTGATTGGCAGTTGCCGTTTGACGAGGGTAACGCAAGACCTGCGGTATTTGCGTTTAACGGTGATGTTTACGCAGGCCTGGATGCTGCAACCCTGGATACACAAGCATTGACCTCGGCGCAGCAACAGTTACGTATTCTTTCAGGTTTATACGGATTGTTGCGGCCGCTCGACTTGATGCAAGCCTACCGTCTGGAAATGGGTACAAAGCTAAACAATCCCCGTGGCAAAAACCTCTATGAGTTCTGGGGCGATACCATTACCGAGTTGTTAAATAACGACTTGCAAGAGCAGGGCGCTGATACGTTGGTTAACCTGGCTTCTAATGAGTACTTTTCGGCGGTAAACGTTAAAAAGTTAAACGCGACCGTAGTGACACCAGTATTCAAAGACGAAAAAAACGGTCAGTATAAAGTGATCAGTTTTTATGCCAAGAAAGCTCGTGGCTTGATGGCACGCTTTATGGTGAACCAAAAACCACAATCTGTGTCTGACTTAAAAGCGTTTAATTTGGCTGGATATCAATTTGACGCCGATGAATCCAGTGATAAACAACTGGTATTCAAACGCGCAGAAGCTAATCGGTAGGCTCCTTAATCCTTGTAGCAATGGCGGAAATATTATGACAGATAATAATACGGAACAGCAGCAAGAATATGCCGATGGTGCGGCTTCAAAAAGTCGTACTACCGTTATCGCGGTTGCTATTGTTATTATTGCGGTAATTATCGCCGTTGTATGGTGGTGGCTGCCGGCAGACCAGCAGACCACGACCGAAAAAGTAGCGGAACCTGCCAACACAGTGTCTGAGACGGCAGTAGTGGATGAACAGCAGGCCACAACTGAACCTGAACCTGAACCGGAACCATCGCCTGCAGCCGTTGAGCCGGATGAACCCGAACAGGCAGCAATGGCTGAACCCCAACCAGAGCCAGAACCCGTTCAAGAACCACAGCTACCGGCGTTAGATGAGAGCACCCCAACTGTGTTGCAAACTCTGGACACCAGCGGTGTGGTAATACAGCCGTTGAAGAGCTCACAACTGGTGCGCGATGCAGTAGTCATTATCGATAATTTGCGCAACGGTACGCTGGTTAGAGACAGAACCATTGTTCAGCGTCCCGACGGCCGTTTTCAAGTGATGGAAATAGACGGCGAGCTCTATATTGATGAGCGCAGTTATCAGCGTTATGACGCCTTGGTTGACTGGTTCGTCAGCATCGAAGAGCAGGCACTAATTGAAAATTACGAACTGTTTAAACCGTTGATGCAGCAAGCCTACGGCGAAATTGGTTATCCAGACGCCGACTTTACCGATGCGATGTTGGAAGCAATTGATGTATTGCTGGCAACACCGGTACCAGAAACATTGGTTCAGGTAAAAGATGACGAAGTTATGTATACCTATGCTGACCCTGCTTACGAGGGCTTGCCGCCTGCGCAAAAACAATTGTTACGCATGGGGCCTGACAACATAAAACGTATCAAGCAGAAATTGCGCGACATTAGACGAGTATTTAAAGCAAACCTATGAATGAGATAGAGAACGTTCCAGCCCACGCAAAAGGCGAATTCCCTACACGTAAAGGGCGGTTTTTAAAGTGGGTTGGCCGCGTTGGGTTACGGTTATTCGGAGGCTGGAAGATCAATGGCCAGATGCCGGATGTCAAAAAAGCGATAATTCCGATAGCCCCACATACTTCCAACTGGGACTTTCCTGTGGGCGTGTTTGTGATGCTGGCACTGGGATTAAAACTTAATTATCTTGGTAAAGCCAGCTTGTTCCGTTTTCCTATTAAGGGGTTAATGTTAAAGCTGGGCGGCATTCCGATTGACCGCAGCGCGGCCAATGGCGTCGTGGGTAAAATGGTGTCGGAATTTGAAAGTCAAAATGAACTTATTTTGGTCATAACGCCGGAAGGAACCCGAAAAAAAGTCCAGCAATGGAAGAAAGGCTTCTTACATATGGCCAAACAAGCTAATGTGCCGATTATTCCTGTAGCGATGGATTTTGCTCGTAAAGCTATCGATATTGGTCCGGCAGTCATGGTTGCTGGTGAGATAGAAAAAGAACTGGAACGCGTAAAAAGCTTTTTTGCCCATGCTCAGGGTAAGCGCGCGGAGTATAGTTGATGAACCGGCTATTGGCTTGCTGTGGCATTGTTATAGTCAGTCTGTGTTGGGGAGCATTCGTCAATGCCGCTGAATTTTGGCAATCCGGTTGGTCGACACCGCAAAAGGCGGAGTCGTCATCATTGCTAGTGCGCCCCATTGAGGCTGCCGATGCAGAGCGTCTCTTCCATAGCTATATGGGGTCTCAACGCTATCTCTATAGCCAACTCGGTTGGAGTTGGCCTTCAGAAAAAAGCTCCTTAGAACAAAACCAATCCATGGTAAAGCTGCATCTAAAACAGTGGCAGCAAAAAACAGCGTTTACCTATCTTGTTATTGATCGCGAGCGCGATATGGTGGTCGGAGCGGTGTATTTTGTGCCCGTTCCGGAACAACGCGGTCAATCAGGTACAATACAGGGCAGCAAATTTAATGCAGAAATTACCTGGTGGCTTACTGAACCGGCCGTTAATGCCAGCCTGCATAATGACCTGTTTCAACTATTAGTGGATTGGTTACGTTCCAGCTGGCCCTGGCAGCAAGTTTTATTCCCCGTCGCCGACAACAACCGCGTGACCATTTCATTATTAGAGAGCAGCTCAGCACGGTTTGTTGGCCAAAACCGTGATACTCAGGAGCGCTTCTATTCTTATACTTTAGCGCGCAAATAAACCGCAAATAGACGGATTTTATGCTATTATTCGCGCCAAATTGAATAAGGGAAATTGATATGCAAGTTATCGAAGGCGGTATCGCCGCTAGCGGAAAAAAATTCGCCATCATTGTTTCACGGTTTAACCACTTTGTTGTCGAAAGCTTGTTAGATGGTGCAGTTCAAACATTGCAACATTACGGCCAGGTCAGTAGTGATGATATCACCGTGATCCGGGTGCCAGGCGCCTATGAAATGCCGGTCACCGCAAAAAAACTGGCTGCATCGGGTGATTACGATGCGATTATTGCTGTTGGAGCGGTAATTCGCGGCGGCACGCCGCATTTCGATTTCGTTGCAGGTGAATGCAATAGCGGATTGGGTCGCGTTGCTACTGAGTTTGGACTGCCTGTTGCTAATGGTGTTATCACCACCGAGAACATCGAGCAGGCGATTGAGCGAAGCGGTTCGAAAGCCGGCAATAAAGGCTCGGAAGCTGCGCTGAGCGCGCTCGAAATGGTTAACGTTTTAGCCAAGCTGTGAGGAGAAAATAATGAAACCTGCAGCACGACGTAAAGCACGCAAATTAGCGGTACAAGCGGTCTATTCCTGGCAGTTGTCACAAAATACGTTTTCTGACATCGAAGCTCAGTACCTGACAGACACCGACACCAGTAAGGTTGATGTCGACTACTTCCTCGATTTATTGCGTGGTGTTGGTAGCTATTATAAGAGCCTCGATGAATCGATAGCTCCTTTTCTGGATCGCCCAATTAAAGAGCTTGACCCGGTCGAATTGGCAGTGCTGAGAATTGCCGCGTTCGAGTTAAGAGAGCGTCTGGATGTACCTTATAAAGTAGCCATTAACGAAGCGATTGAACTAGCTAAATCCTTTGGCGCTGATGACAGTCACCGTTTTGTTAATGGTGTGCTGGACAAAGCGGTTGACTCTCTGCGCCCTGTGCGTCAGTAATTTAAAAATCAACATAGCGAGCAGCCTACGGCTGCTCGCGACCCGCCACGGCTTTCCCCATGCAGAACGAATTTAACATTATCGAACACTACTTCAAGCGTCAGGAAAAACAACGCAGCGACGTGGTCATAGGTATTGGTGACGACGGTGCTGTTACCCAAGTTCAGCCTGAACATCAGTTAGTCACGGTTACCGATACGCTGGTTGAGGGGGTGCACTTTGATCAGACCACGCCCGCCCGCGCGGTTGGGCACAAATGTATCGCGGTTAACCTAAGTGACTTGGCCGCAATGGGCGCTGAACCTTGCTGGATCAGTTTGGCGCTAACGTTACCTGATATCGATGAATTGTGGCTAAATGAGTTCGCCGCGGGATTACACGAGGTTTGTCAGTATTACGGCTGCACCCTGATTGGTGGTGATACGACCCGCGGTCCGTTAACAGTTACGGTAACAGCACAGGGACAATTACCAACCGGTTCGGCACTGACTCGAGATGGTGCAAAGGCCGGTGACTGGTTGTATGTGAGTGGCCCCCTCGGGGACGCGGGGCTAGCACTTGATATCACCCAACAACGCTATCCGAAAGCGAGTCCGCACCTGCAAAAGCTGGTTGAGCGCTTGCACTATCCAACGCCCAGAGTAGCCCTTGGGCAATCATTACGCGGCGTCGCCAGCGCCTGTATAGATGTGTCGGATGGATTATTAGCCGACCTGCAACATATTTTGTCAGCCTCCGGTGTTGTTGCTGAAATAGAATTAGACCGATTACCGCTGTCGTTAGCGATGACGGAAACGTTATCGCAAGAAGATGCATTTGTTAAAGCACTTACGGCCGGTGACGACTATGAATTGTGTTTTACGGTCGAAGAGTCTAATCGTGGACGACTGGAAACACTAACCGCACACCTTAAAAATCGCCCAATTTGCATTGGACGAATACAAAAGGTGGCGTCGGAACCAATTACCTTTAAATTGTTCGGTGAGGAATACACATTAAGCTTGCCGCGTTCCGGTTATAATCATTTCGCCAATATTGAGGCTGACCCATCATGAAGCGCTGGCCCGGAATCAGTCTGCTTAACCCAGTACACTTTCTGGCGCTGGGTTTTGGTAGCGGGCTGATAAAAAAGGCACCTGGCACCTGGGGCACGGTGGCAGCTATTCCAGTGGTAGGGTTATTAAGTTTGTTCCCGCTTTCTGTGATGGCTGTATTTATTGTTGTTGGAACGTTGGCGGGTATCCTTATTTGCCGTAAAACCGCTGACAAAATGGGGGTTCATGACCATCCGGCGATTGTCTGGGACGAGATTATCGGCTATGCAATCGCGATGTTTGCGTTACCGTTTAGCTGGACTTATGTGCTCGCTGCTTTTGTTCTATTCCGTTTTTTTGACATTTTAAAGCCCTGGCCTATTGGCTGGGTCGACAAGCGACTGACGGGCGGTAGCGGAATTATGATGGATGACGTATTAGCAGGCATCGTCAGCTGCCTGCTAATACACGCCGGGCAGCACGCGTTGTTATAGCTGCGATTTTATTTGAGCTTCGATGCCAGCGGCGTCTAAACCAAGCTCGGCCCTAACCTGATCTTGCGAGCCATGCTTAATAAATTCGTCAGGTAGCCCCAGAGTTAGCGTGTTAACTGATAATTTGTGTTGTGCCAACACCTCCAGCACAGCACTGCCGGCGCCACCGCTAACCGCATTTTCTTCTACTGTCACAATAAGTTGATGAGCTCTAGCTGCATCGATGATCGCTTGTTCATCTATCGGTTTTACAAAGCGCATATCGATAACGGTCGCATCCAGCTCCTCAGCTGCTTGCATGCAGTCAGGTAACAACACCCCAAAGTTCAAAATGGCAATGTTTTTACCTTGCCGAACAGTGTTTGATTTACCGAGGGTTAACTGTTGGTCAGCTTCGCGCAAGGTAACGCCGTTACCACTACCGCGCGGGTATCTTACTGCGGCGGGGCCTGCGTAATGATAGCCCGTGTATAACATATCACGGCATTCTTGTTCATCACTGGGCGTCATGACCACCATATTAGGAATACAGCGCAGATAACTCAGATCAAATGCACCCTGATGCGTAGGGCCATCAGCACCGACCACGCCAGCCCGGTCGATAGCGAACAACATATCGAGGTTCTGAAGTGCAACGTCGTGAATCAGTTGGTCATAAGCGCGCTGTAAAAATGTCGAATAGATAGCGACTACAGGTTTAAGACCGGCAATGGCCAAACCTGCCGCATAAGTAACGCTATGCTGTTCGGCTATAGCAACATCAAAATACTGCTGCGGGAAACGTTTTGAGAACTCAACCATACCCGAGCCCTCGCGCATTGCGGGAGTGATCGCCATGAGTGCAGAATCCTGACTCGCAACATCACAAAGCCACTGGCCAAAAATTTCTGAATAACTGGGAATGCCCGGGGCTTTCACCGGTAATGACGACAGCGTGGGATCAAATTTTGGCACGCCATGATAACCAATCGGGTCGTTTTCCGCCGGCTGATAGCCTTTACCTTTTTGCGTCACAATGTGAAGTAGTTGCGGACCTTTTAAGTCGCGCATGTTGGCCAGGGTCTCGACCAGTTCGTCAACATCATGACCATCAATCGGGCCAATATAATTAAAGCCAAGCTCTTCAAAAATCGTTCCCGGCGCCATCATGCCCTTCATGTGCTCTTCGGCGCGGCTGGCGAGGTGATGAATTTGCGGCAGTGGCTTGAGTAACTTTTTGCCTTGTTCACGTATCGAGGTATAGACTTTACCCGACAATAATCGCGCAAAGTGTCGGTTAAGTGCGCCAACATTTTCCGATATCGACATGTCGTTGTCGTTAAGCACCACCAGCATGTCGGGTTTAATATCACCGGCGTGATTCATGGCCTCAAAGGCCATGCCTGCCGTCATTGCGCCATCGCCTATGATAGACACGACTTTTTCGCGGCTGCGACGACGCTCAGCTGCAACAGCCATACCCAGAGCAGCAGATATTGAAGTACTCGAATGGCCGACCGAAAGCACGTCATAAGGGCTCTCGTCCCTCCAGGGGAAGGGGTGTAAACCATCTTTTTGACGAATCGTATGTAGCTGCTGTTTACGGCCGGTTAAAATTTTATGCGGATAGGCCTGATGGCCAACATCCCAGACCAACTTATCGTCCGGGGTGTTGTAAACATAATGCAAGGCAACGGTCAGTTCGACGGTTCCCAGGCCCGACGCTAAGTGGCCACTACTTTTGCTCACCGAGTTTAGTAAAAATTGGCGAACCTCATCACAAACCTGCTTGAGTTGGTGCTTGGGCAGGCGGCGTAAATCCGCAGGTAACTCGATACGGTCAAGAAGTGAAGTCATAATACTCTTTGGTTTAATGGTCCCGGGTTAACAGAACCGTAGAAAATTGTTCTAGCTGTGCAGTATTGTACGGTATATCCGCTAGCGACTGTAGTGCTTGTTGGTGCAATAAAAGCAGTTTTTGGCGGGCGCCGTCAAGCCCGAGTAGCTTAACGTAAGTTGATTTCTCGGCAAGTTCATCAGAACCCTGAGGCTTCCCTAAAACATCGGTAGAGCTGGTGACATCCAAAATATCATCCTGAATTTGAAATGCTAACCCCAGCTGCTGTGCGAATTCACTAAATTGTCGCCGATAAGCCAGGGCATCTTCTTCGCCACACAAAGCACCCAGCTCAGCACTGGCTTGAATCAATGCCCCGGTCTTGTTCAGATGTACCTGCTGCAGTTCGACTTCTGATAGTGTCTTATGAGTGGCCGCTAAATCCAGTGCCTGACCACCGCACATGCCGTTACCACCGCTGGCTTTGGCTAGCACATGCATCATCTGTAACTGGCGCTTCGGAGTTATGTTGGGCAGAGGCTGCGATAGCAACTGAAAAGCGAAAGACTGCAGGGCGTCACCGGCTAATATAGCTGTGGCCTCGTTAAATTGAATATGGCAGGTTGGCTTACCTCGCCGCAGGGCGTCGTCATCCATGGCCGGTAAGTCGTCATGAATCAGCGAGTATGCGTGGACTGATTCGATGGCGCATGCGGCAGTTAATGCGGCTGACATATCACCACGGCATATTTCAGCTACAGCCAGTGTCAGGTAGGGCCGGATACGCTTGCCGCCAAGTAACACGCCGTACCGCATCGCTGCGGCCAGGGACTCGTCAATGCTGGCGCGCTGCAAATGTTCATCAAGGGCGTGGTCAACGCGTTGGCGAACGTCCTCGGTAAGCGATTTGATACTCACTCACTGGCCTCATGATCTTGTAATTGTTGCTCGCCGTTTTGCTCAATCAACTGTTTAACTTTTAGTTCCGCTTGTTGCAGTTGCTGCTGACTGGAACGAGAGAGGGCGATAGCCTGTTCAAACTTTTTTAATGAATCTTCCAGCGGTAAATCACCATGTTCCAGTTCATTTACCAGTTGTTCAAGTTGTTGTAGCGCCTGCTCAAAAGATGGTTCTTGTGTTTTTTTATCAGTCATAATGTGTGCTCGTTGCCAGCGGATAGTCGCCATTATCTAATAAAGATTTAGCAATGTCAGCCGATGATAAGCTAACTTGGCGCAGGAACTTTGTGTAATCGCTTGTCAGCGGCGCCGTGATGATTAAAAATGAACGTACTGCAATGGATAGACTAACGCGCTGCAACCGGAATACCGGCCAGCTTAATTGATTTCGGGGGACGCTGAGTGGATATCGCAACGCTGATAGGAATTATAGGTGCAATAGGTTTTGTTGTTGCGGCTATCGTGTTAAGCGGAGACGTGGGCCTGTTTATCAACGTACAGTCCATTCTTATCGTGGTGGGTGGTTCCCTGTTTGTGGCGTTAGCCAACTTTTCCTTAAGCCAGTTTTTTGCCACCGGTAGAGTTATGGCAAAAGCTTTTTTCTTTAAAATTGAGCACCCGCAAGAGCTTATCGACACCGCTGTTGAAATGGCAGATTCCGCCCGTAAAGGGGGCTTTCTGGCATTGGAAGAGGCAGAAATACCAAATCGATTTTTCCGTAAAGGTATCGACATGCTGGTCGACGGGCATGATGCCGAGGTGGTTCGCCAGACACTTTCTAAAGATATTCAGATGAGCTACACCCGCCACGAGGAGGGCGCTCGGTTCTTCTCGGTTCTAGCCGACATCGCACCGGCGATGGGTATGATCGGTACTTTGATCGGTCTGGTGGGTATGTTATCCAATATGGATGACCCTAAGGCTATCGGCCCGGCCATGGCAGTTGCGCTACTGACCACACTCTATGGCGCCTTTATGGCGAACGTGTTCTGTATCCCGGTTAAAAACAAGTTAATGCTACGTGCTGATCAGGAAAAGCTGAATCAACAATTAATTCTGGATGCCATTTTGGGTATTCAGGATGGTCAAAACCCGCGGGTAATCGAAGGGATGCTGCGTAACTATTTAGCAGAATCGAAACGAGCCACCGCGGATGAGGGCGACGAGTAAAACGCATGGCTGTAGCAGCGGAAGACAAAGAAGAGTGCAAATGCCCGCCCCCGGGGTTACCGGGCTGGATGGCGACGTTTGCCGATCTTATGACACTGTTGATGTGCTTCTTCGTGTTGTTGCTGTCGTTCTCCGAAATGGATGTGTTGAAGTTTAAACAAATAGCAGGCTCGATGAAGTTTGCCCTGGGTGTACAAAACAAAATCGAAGTCAAAGATATTCCCAAAGGAACCAGCGTTATAGCGCAAGAGTTTCGTCCGGGACGCCCTGAACCGACGCCAATCGAAACCATTCAGCAGCAAACGGTAGAGATGACTCAGCAAATGCTGGAGTTTCAGGAGGGCGAGTCTGACTTTGCCGGTGGCCAGCAAACGGAACGTGGTGGACAGCAGGCAGAAAGTGAAGAAGACAAACAAAGCGCTGAGTCGGAGAGCAACTCAGAAGCCGCTAGCGAAAAAACCAAAGAGTTACTGGAACGAATTCAACGTCAACTGCAACAAGAAATGCAGGCCGGCACACTGGAGCTTGAGCAGTTTGGTCAACAGATTTTAATTCGGATTCGTGAGCGCGGTTCATTTCCCGAAGGCTCAGCGTTTTTGCAGCCACAGTTTAAACCGGTAATACGCGAGGTAGCTGAGGCGTTAAAAGATATCCCGGGCGAGATTACGATTTCCGGACACACCGATAATCAGCAGTTGGTATCGGAAATTTATACCTCTAAGTGGGACTTGTCGGCCAAGCGAGCTGTTGCTGTAGCCGAAGAAATGTTGCAAGTCGAGGATTTTGAAGCAGACCGTCTGGTCACTATGGGTTATGCAGACACTAAACCCATCGTGCCGAATAACTCGGCAGCTAACCGCGCTCAGAATCGCCGTGTCGATATTGCAATTATGCAGGGAAAAGCAAAAGAGTCAGATCCGGTTAACGTGGTGGAATAGCCGTCAGTCTAAAAATTTCGTATAATAAGCTGGTTTTCTTAAGTAGCCGCCATTGGCGTTGTAAAACGTTATGGCGGCTTTGTTGTTTGTTTTAATTGGTTAATCTATGAAATTTGTTGCTCGCCTCCACGCAGAAATCACTATCAAAAGCCGCTCTGTCCGCAAACGTCACGGTAAAGTACTGACTAACAATCTGCGCAAGGTGTTGGCTCGTGACGATGCCGATGTTTATGTAAAGTGGTTATGGGACCGCATCGAGGTTTCGGTTACACCAGAATCGGCTACTGACGCCAATGCTATCGGTAAGGCGATTGCTGAGGGGTTGAGCTGTACGCCCGGTATTTCATGGTTTGCAGAAGTACAGGAACGAACGCTGGGCGACTTTGATGATGTCGCCAATTGGGTTGGCGAGCACTGGGCCAAAAGTCTGCAAGATAAGAGCTTTGCTGTGCGGGTAAAACGCAAAGGTCATCACGAATTTAAATCGCAGCAACTCGAGCGCTATGTTGGTGGCTACCTACTAAAGGCCGCACCTAATAGCCGGGTGCAGTTAAAAGATGCCGATACCGAAATTAACTTGCAGATTACCGACCAGACGATTTATTTGCTGGGCGACCGGCAGGAGGGGCTGGGCGGTTTTCCGATCCCAACCCAGGAAACTGTCGTTAGCCTTATGAGTGGGGGTTTCGACTCCAGTGTCGCAAGTTTCGAATTCATGCGCCGGGGTGCGCGCACGCATTTTTGCTTTTTTAACTTGGGTGGTGACGCGCACGAGGTAGCTGTAAGGCAAATTAGTCATTATTTGTGGCAGCGCTATAGCTCATCGCATCCGATAAAATTTGTCAGTGTCGATTTTGCGCCAGTGGTTGAAGATATTCTCAGTCATTGCGATAACGGCGTAATGGGTGTGGTATTAAAACGGCAAATGTTACGAGCAGCCTCGCATGTTGCGCGCTTTTTAAAAGCTCAGGCGCTTGTTACGGGAGAGGCCATCGGTCAGGTATCCAGCCAAACCTTGTCCAACTTGCGGGTTATAGATTCGGCTACCGATGCTTTGGTGCTGAGGCCATTGATTACTAAAGATAAACAAGAAATTGTCGATGTCGCTAAGCGCATAGGTACCGAGGCATTAGCTAAGTCGATCCCGGAATACTGTGGCGTTATTTCGATAAAGCCTACGGTCAGAGCCTTACCTGACGAAGTCGAAGCAGAAGAGGCGAAACTAGATATGGAACTGCTCAAGCAGGTTGTCAGGAATGCCGATGTGCTGAGTATGCAGGATATTGCCGAACAGGCTGAACAGCAAACCACAGTAGCCGTTGATGAAGTCAACGACAGTAAGCCTCAAACAATTATTGATATCCGCAACCGCGACGAAATTGAAGAAATGCCGCTACGCAGTGATCTACCGGTTATAGAAATTCCGTTTTTCAAGTTACAGTCAGAGTTTGTAAAGCTGGATGCTAACCAACATTACTTGTTGTATTGTGCGCAAGGCGTTATGAGTAAAATGCAGGCGCTGTTACTGCATGAAGCCGGCTACAGTAACGTATCCGTCTATCAATAATATAAAGGAAGTCAGTTTGTTACGCTCCAAACGTTCAAAGCTTTTGGCTCGGCTCGCTTTTATCGGTTTGTTAATTGCCGCGACGGTGGCGTTTTTTGTTCAAGTACCAACGACTGGAGCAAGTAAAATACCGTACTTTGATAAATACGTTCATGTCGGTGTTTTCTTCCTGCTGAGTTTTACCTTGCATCAGGCGTTCGCATTAAGCGGGCGAGTGTCATTTTTATTACTAGGCTTATATGGCCTGTTGATAGAAATAGGGCAGAACTATATTCCCGGACGGGGCTCAGACTTTTACGACTGGCTGGCTGACGCCGCCGGCGTGATTGCTTATTTTTCGTTGGTTTTATTGTTTAAACAACGTAAAAAAAACGCTAACTGATGTTAGCGTTTTTTGTTTTTCTTCGCGGTTTTCTTCTTTTTACTACGCTTTTTATCCGTCGCCGGAAATTTATGCTGGGGCTTTAAGTCGCTGAATACCCGCCGATCTAAGGCCTGGCCAGTATAACGCTCGATGCGACCAAGCAATAACGCGTCGTGCGCTTCGACCAGTGAAATAGCAACGCCCTTTGCTCCGGCACGCGCAGTACGACCAATTCGGTGCACGTAGGTGTCCGCTTGTTTCGGCAAATCAAAATTAACGACAACACTGACGTCATCAATATCAAGCCCACGCGAGGCAACGTCAGTTGCGACTAATACGGCTTTTGGATGCGCTTTAAATTGTTCGATGATCCGTTGACGCTCTGCTTGTGGCAGATCCCCGCGTAGATGCAATACGGGGTAGCTTAAATTTGCTTGCAAGGTGCCAGCTAACTGAGCGACTTTGTCACGAGTTTTAACAAAAACAATCTGACGACCTTCAAATTCTTTAAGTACCCGTAACAACAAGTTCTGTTTATGCTCCAGGGTGTCTGCCAAATACACATACTGGAGAATTTTGCCACGCTCGCGTTTTGGGGGCTCTACTTCGATGCGCACCGGTTCATTAAGCAATTTTTTGGCAAACGACTCTACCCCGGCACTGGCCAGAGTAGCTGATGATAATATACTCTGCTGACGATGACGGGCGTGCCGGGCGATCTCTTCTACCGGTTTGGCAAATCCCATGTCCAGCATACGGTCTGCCTCATCGATGACTAACCATTCTACTGTTTCGAGCTGATACTGTTCAGCTTGTAAGATATCCAGTAGCCGTCCGGGCGTGGCAATCAGTAAATCATGTGATTTTTCTAACTGACTGAGTTGAGAACCGTAGTTGATCCCGCCGGTTACCACGACTGCGCTAAGGCCTGATGACTTAGAAAACAGGCATGCCTGTTGGTAAATTTGCTCGGCAAGCTCGCGAGTCGGAGCCAACACTAAAATGCGCGCGCCACCGGGTGATTTGCGCGGGAAATCACGCAAATGCTGCAGTGCGGGTAACAGGAAGGCTAATGTTTTACCACTACCCGTTGGCGAGCTGAGCAACACATCCATGCCATCCAATGCTGTAGGGATGACTTCTTGCTGCACTTTAGCCGGCTTGTTTAAGCCTTGCTCCAGCAACGGGAATATTAGTGATTCGTCGAGTTCTAAATCTTGCCAGTCGATTGCCATGAAAGCCCTTAATCGATATGCTGGTTAAGCCAGCGGTTTTTCTTCGCGAAGTATCGCACTGTTTACCGAAGTAATAATAACGGAACGTCCGCTGCCTGCAGAAGTTTTCGGGTGGTACTGCCTAAAAACCATTGCCGTGCCCTGGAGTGCCTAAACGCACCCATGACTATCAGATCAATATGATGCTTACGCTGATAGTCAAGCAATGCAGACTCTACCTCACCGGTAACGATTTCAAAATCCACCTGATGGCGATATTCACGTAAATGATTAGCAGCAGCTTCAATTGCAGCAACTACCTCGTTGCTATTTTGACCTACAGTCACCAGTGTAATTTGCATCCCTTTAAAAATTGGACTTTCCGCTAACATTTTAACACCTTTACGCGATGCATCACTGCCATCAAAAGCCAGCATGACACTGCGCGGTGCCCGGAATGACTTAGGTGTTACCAAAGTAGGCTTTTGCAACGAGCGAATCAATGTTTCTAGCTGGCTACCCACGCGCAAGCTGTCATTACTATCAATTCCATGTAACCCTACAACAAGCAGGCGTATCGAAGCCTCCACTTCAGCCAAAGCTTGCGCTAGCTGACCATGGCGTTGACTTTTAAAAACTTCACCGACACCATTTTCGATAGCGCGGCGATGGCCAGCCTCGAGCATATTACGGCCATGCTGCAAAGCGAGTTCGTTGCGCTGGTGCTCCAACTCAGCAAGTTGTTCAAGCAATTGCTGTTGCTCGCCCAGTCCTATAGTGCCGGTTAAGTCTGAGTTAACTGGATATCGTAACTCGTCAAGTACATGTAATAACGTTAACGGAGTGGCGAGTCGTTGAGCTGCCCAACTGGCGTAATCACAAACTGCGGTGGTCGACGCGGAACCGTCGACGCAGGCAAAAACATGCTTCATTAATGCGTCCTTATTTTCGGCCAGAATACTACCATGGGATAGCGATTTTAGCTATGAGTTCCGCCCCCACGGGGGAACTTTCATTTTTTTGAAAAAGCGGTACATTAGTTAACACAAGAACAACAATCAGAAGGTTAATTATAATGCTTAAACGCAGCTCACTATCTGTTTCAATCGCCATAATTTTGGGTCTGTCACTCGCGGCTTGTAGTGATCAGACAGAGCAACAAACCAACAGCCAACAAGCCTCGCAGACGGAACAACAGTCGCAGTTGCCGGCACCGCCTGACGCGGTAGAAAAGGACTTTATCGTCGAGTCACCGGTTGCTGACCGCGTCGATACTTACTACTGGTTACGTGATGACGAGCGCAAAGACCCTGAGGTATTGGCTTACCTTGAGGCAGAAAATGAGTACTACGACGCTTACCGAAAAAGCTATGAGCAGCTGGAACAAACCTTAACCGACGAAATTATTGGGCGCATAAAACAAGACGACAGCAGCGTACCCTACGTGAAAGGCGATTACGAATATTACACACGCTACGAGGAAGGCAGTGAATACCCGATCCATGCGCGTAAACCGGTGTCTGGCGGTGAAGAGCAAATACTTTTGAATGTGAACGAACTGGCAAAAGACCACGACTACTACACTGCAGCCAACTTAACCATTAGCCCTAATCAAAATTTATTGGCGTATATGGTCGACACCAATGGACGACGCCAATACCAACTGTGGATTAAAGACTTAACCAGTGGCGAGATGCGGAAGCAAAGTCTGGATGGATTATCATCCAGCATCGCCTGGGCGGCAGACAATAAAACTCTGTTTGTTATCGAAAACGACCCGCAGACATTGTTATCAACTCGCGTGCTTAAACATCAGCTTGATGCGCCCGCAGAACAAGCGGAGTTAGTTTACGAAGAACAAGATGAGTCGTTTTATATGTGGCTTAGTAACAGTCGCGATAACCAGTACGTAAAAGTGCAGATGAGCAGTACTGTCGCAGATGAGTTACGTATCCTGGATACCAGCACTCCAGATGCCGACATGACTGTTTTTGCGCCGCGTGAACGTGGTGTTCAATACAGTGCTGAACATATTGATGGTCGCTGGATTATTCGCACCGACTGGAACGCGCCTAACTTTAAAGTCATGCAGGTTGACGCTGACGAGGTTGGTTCACGCGATAACTGGCAACCATTGATTGAACACTCCGATGATGTCTTTATTCAGGGCTTTACCACCTTTACCAATTACTTAGCCATTAACGAGCGTAGTGATGGCCTTCGCCGTATTCGCGTGCTGCCCTGGCAGGACTTTGAGCAACAACGCTATATCGAAGCCGAAGAAACACCTTTCGTGATGTACTCTCAACGCAACCCGGAACAGGATACCGACACACTGCGTTACGGCTTTAGCTCGTTAAAAACACCGACCAAGATCTACGCCTACGACATGAAAACTGGTGAGCAAGAGTTACTCAAACAAGACGAAGTACTGGGAGATTTTGATTCATCGAATTACCGCACCAAACGTGTTTGGGCGAAAGCGGACGACGGCACGGAAATCCCGGTATCGTTGTTAATGCGCAGTGATTTTGAGCACGACGGCACCGCACCACTGTATCAATATGCCTACGGCTCATATGGCTCCTCGTCAGACCCGTATTTCCGCTCTACGGTGTTATCGCTAGTTGATCGCGGCTTTGTCTACGCAATCGCGCATATTCGCGGTGGTCAGGAAATGGGACGCGAATGGTATGAAGACGGCAAGTTGTTGAATAAGAAAAACACCTTTACCGACTTTATCGACGTGACCGAGCATTTAGTAAAAGAAGGCTACGCTCATCCGGACAAAGTGTTTGCCATGGGCGGTAGTGCCGGCGGACTGTTGATGGGAGCTGTCGCCAATATGGCACCGGATTTGTATCGCGGTATGGTTGCACACGTGCCCTTCGTTGATGTAGTCACCACTATGCTGGATGAGTCGATTCCGTTAACCACTAACGAATTCGACGAATGGGGTAACCCAAAACAAGAAGAGTATTACAACTACATGTTGTCCTATTCGCCGTACGATAATATCAGCGCCCAGGACTACCCGGCATTGATGGTTACGACCGGCCTGCACGATTCACAAGTTCAGTATTTTGAGCCCGCAAAATGGGTGGCTAAACTCCGCGATATGAAGACTGACAACAATCCGCTGGTATTTAGCGTCAACATGGAAGCCGGTCATGGCGGAAGTTCGGGTCGCTTCTCGCGGCTGGAGGAAATTGCTGAGGAGTACGCGTTTATTCTGGACTTGCTGGATAATTAAGTAGTGGAGGACGCGTTCGTGCATATCGACCCTGCGAAGGCGGGCTAGTCGGTATGCCGAGGGCTTCTCGCAAGAGGGACGCTGCAAGTACATCCATGTACGCTTGTTTCCGGCCATCCATGGCCTCCAACACCCTCTTGCGAGAAGCCCTCGACACACCAACGCCCGCCTTCACAGGGTCGATAGGAGTCCCTCTTGCGCGAGCCCCCGGCATACCAACTAGCCCGTCTTTGCAGAGTTGATATGCCCGAACTCCCCGAGGTCCCCAGCGCTTATAGGCCCAGCACTTCTTTACCCTGAATAAAATCAACATCAACCGGAATGCCGGCATCGCTGAGGCGGTCAAGATCGGCTTGCAGTTGCGTATTGATCACACCCAGGCTGTTGACCAGTTCGGCAACGCCGTCGTAATCACCGTCGCCTTGCAGGGTGAGGATTTTTTCTGACAGCTCGTTCATTGCCTGACGCATTTTGCCCATGTTAATTGCGTACTGGCCTTCAGCGTTGCGGGTGAAGGCCCCGGCGTTGGCAAAGTAATTAAAACGAATCATATTGGCTTTGCCGTGGGCGCTGGAGGCACCGAAGCGGACAGAACGGAAGATACTGGCCATAAAGGTGGTGTAGTAATCCTCCAGTTTGCCGGTCTCGATTTCGCCTTTTTCGAACAATTGGGTGATCATATACAGACCCAGGATATCGGCTTTACCTTCTTCCAGTGCCGAGGCATGTTCTTTTAACGCAGCGCGGACGGTGCCCTTGTCATTAATGGTGTTTTTAATACCTAAACCATGGGCGACTTCGTGGAACATGGTATTGGCAAAGAATGCATCGAAGGTAATATTACCTCGTTGCCCGGGCACAATAAGCTGTTCGGCAATAGGCACCAGAATTTTATCAAACTTAGCCTGCATGGCGTTTTTTAACTGCAGGCGGCGGGTACCTTTTTCTAGCTGAACTTGCTCGTCATTAGGTAAGTTGATGGCAATTGTTTTACTACCAGCGTTGGAGTGGCCGGCGTAGTAAATAGCGTCGTAGGCGTTAAGTTGTGCATTAGCACCGGGCATTTCGGCCTTGTATTTGTCCGCAACCGGCAGGCCTCGTTGCAGTTCCGGTAAGAATTGCGCGTACTTAGCTAATCGTTCACTCCATGCTTTGTCCTTAACTAAAACGTAGGACTCAAATGCAGTTTTGTAGCCGAATAATTGGTCTTCGTAATTCTCGATCGGGCCGATGACGACGTCGATATCATTGCCGGTCATATCCATCCAGGCAAGATCAGAGGGCTGGTATTCGTTACTCAAAAAGGCGTCGGCGCGCAAACGCAGATAGTTTGCAAAATCCTGGTTCTCCGCTAAATCAGCTGCCTGGCGCAATAGGTCAGCCGCTTTGTGCAGCTGCTGTTGATAAGCACGAGAATATGGGACTGTGGTTAACTGACCGTTGCTATCGCGACGGATTAAGGTGTACAAGCTGTCTTTCTGGTCGTTGTCAAAGGCCTCAAATTCCGGCTTAGTCATGTCGGCGGGATAAAAATTGGCGCCGGCAGGTTTTTCGCTGAACTCAGCAATAAACGGCTTGTCGCCGTTGAGACGATCCCAGGGGCCGTAGTTAATTCGTCCAAATTCTTTCGCTGACTCGGGAACGGAGGATAAAAACTCGTCGCGGTCGCGTGGGAATGCCTGCTGCCAAAATAAATCATCCATGATCACTGATGCGTCGATTAATAGTGAGATCATGCGCTTTTGGTTATCACTCAGATGGCTCAAATCTGAATTCAACTCATAGTCAGTGTATATATCAAAGCGACTTTCGGCGCCATCAGCGACGCTGTATTGCACTGTTGTAGCAGTCGATGATTGCTCGGCGCTATCGGTTGATGATGTCGGTTGATCGCTGCAAGCGACCAGAGCTAAACATAAAGGAGCTAAGGTAAATATTTGTTTTAACATAACGGTGTTTTTTTGGTTATAGTAGCGGTTACACGATCTATAAAGTACTGCTTACTACCAGCGGGCGCAAGCGAGACTAAATAATAAGGATACGGCAATGGCAGCGCCGAATGCGCTTTACCTATTAATCGACGACCGTTTAAAACGCGATGAACTGCAATTACCGGGCTTACCTGAAACCGCAGAGCGGGTTCGTGAAGCAACGCTGAACCCTAATTGTAATTTGCAGGAGCTGGCGCGAATCATTCAGCATGACCCGGCTTTGTCGGCGCGTTTAATTCGATTAGCTAATAGTGCGTACCTAGGGAGCAGAAGCAAGGCAGAAAGTTTAATGCAGGCGCTAACCCGCATTGGACTGCGGCGGATAAGAACGTTGGCACTGGCGATGGCGGTAGAACAAGTATTCTGCCCGGCTAACGATATTGTGCGTGAATATGCACAACGCTATGTTCGGCAAACACGCGAGATCGCAGCTGCGTCGGTTGTTATCACACAGCATCTGCAAGAGCGTGGTATAGGTCATCGGTTACATCAGGACGTGGCCTTATTGGCAGGCATGGTATCGCGCATCGGGCTGGCGCCAATTTTAAAGCTGGCAGATGAGTTTGATGATAGTTTTGCCAACCCGTCGTTAATTAACGGCACGATGCGAAGCTTCGGCGGCAAGTTGGGAGTGGATGTGCTCAAACACTGGGAGTTCACGCCTAATTTAATTCGTGTACCGCACTATTTTCGCTGTGGCCGTATGAAGTTGCTCGACGATGCAATTGTTGTGAATTACTGCGATATCGTGCATCTGGCAAGTTTGCTAACGGAAAATGCCGAAGCAGATAAAGCGGCTATGACCATTGCCGAATATGAACAGCGGGAAATTATTCCTGCCAGTGGTTTCTGGCAGGAAGAGTCAATACAAACAGCCTATCGAACGATGCTGGAGACGCTAAGTTAAGCGTCAGAACCCGTAAAGGCACGCACCAGGTCATCATATAACTGACCCACTTGTGCTGAAATCAGCATAAAATCAGCGTCAACTTTTTGCTCCGGGGTTGGGTCGACCAGGTCATCTTGCTCATCCATTAGCATATCGGTTGCCTTGACCCGTTTTAATGCAAAATCTGTCTCGATAATAAAGTCGATATGCTCTTGCCATGTTAGCCCCAGCCGCGTTACCTGTTTACCGGATGTCAGGTGAGCCTGAATATCATCACGGCTAAGATCTTCGTTTTTGCAACGTAATATGCCACCGTCTTGCTGTGGTGCTTTTAGTTCGGCTTCGTCACCAAATTCAAACGGGTTAGGAACGTGATTGGACTTAAGCCATTCGGTCAGGGTTAGTTCGATTGATTCGGCCGGGCTCACCGGCTGCACCGGTAGTGAGCCTAGCGTAGAGCGCAACAGCCCCAAAAAGTCTTCTGCTCTGTTAGCAGCGGACTCATCGATAACAATCAACTGGCGTTTTAAATCGATGTATCCCCAGCTTAGGCGAAAGCGACTGAATGCTTGTGGCAGCATCTGGTGTACCAAGTCTTCTTTGAGGTTTTGTTTTTCTTTGCGATTAACCGGACGTCCCTCAGTTTCCTGGATTTGACGAACTTTTTCGTCCACTTCTGCGTTAACGACGGTCGCGGGTAATACCTTTTCTTCGCGCCGGGCACAGAGCAAGTGACAATTATTTAAGCTGTGTGTGAGTAACGCATTGTCTGCGCCAAAGGGAGAACACCAGCCAAAGCTACTTTGATCCTGGCGCCCGCAGGGCTTAAATAGATAGTCCTGTAACTGATTTTCAAAGTCTTCGGGCAATGCAAAAGTGTCGCTAAAGCGATAAAAGCGTAAATTCCTAAACCACATGCTGAGGTCTCTTTAAGTTGATTATTTATGTAAACAAGGATTAATTAAGAATGATTACCGGGAAGGTAAACTCGTAAGTTAGGCCATTACCCGGCTCACTGTAGGCGTTAATATCGCCTTTTAATGTCTGTGTTACGAGGTTTCGTACAATGTGCGTGCCCAGACCGCTGCCGCCCTGGTCACGTTTGGTGGTAAAGAACGGGTCAAACAAATGATTCAGCTTTTGTTCATCAATACCAATGCCATCATCGCTGTAGCGAATACGCAGCAGGTCTTGCTCGCCATCATGCTCGGTAGTGATATTTATCCACATATTACCGCTATTAATGCCATCAAAGCCGTGCAGTAGCGAATTCATAATCAGGTTTGTGAAAATCTGTGATATGGCGCCGGCCGGGCAGCGGATATACAAATCGGCGGGACACTCGATATGTATCTGGTGTTGCGTTTTTTTAAGTTGCGGTTGCAGTGACTGAATTAAGTCTTCTACATAGCGCTTTAAATTAATATCGCGAATAGCATCTGACGCTTGGTCAACAGCAACCTGTTTAAAGCTGCTGATAAGTTCAGAGGCGCGCTGCAAATTGTTGTCAAGCAGGCCAAGACTCTCCTGACCTTCGCTAATAAACTTTTTCAGTTGCGGCTGGGTGAGCTGTTTGGATTCCAGTGCTTGTGCCAATTCTTCCAACTTTTCCTGCATAAAGGAAGTCGCGGTAACACTGATACCTATGGGCGTATTGACGTCATGTGTTATACCGGCAACTAAACCTCCCAGTGAGGCCATTTTCTCTGATTCAACCAGTTGCTGTTGGGTTTCTTTTAAATGTTGCAGAGATGCTTCCAGGCGCTGGTTTGAGTCGCGCAGCGTTTTTTCCATGGTACGGCGTTGGCTGATTTCCCGTTCCAGCTTCTCCTGGCGCATTTCCAGTTCGTTTTTACGTTGCTCCAAGTCCAGCATCACCTGGCTCAGGCGCGAGGTCTTGCGGGCGACTTCCTGCTCCAGAATAGCATTTTGCTCATCCAGCTGGCGGTTAGCCAGTTTCAGTTTGTGCTGTGTGCGCTCCAGGTCGTCCTGATATTCCTCGATATTATCAATAAGCTGATTGTAAGCGTGTTCAATTAATACCAATTCATTGTTGTGTTGGTCGTGTAGACGTACTCGCGAGGCTTCCAGGTTATCTAACCGGAACGAACGAATCTGCCGGGTCAGGTCATTTAACGGGCGATTAAGCATGCGATTAAAAGCCAGCGAAAATAGAATCAGCAGGAAGGTACTCTTGATGATGGCGTTACCGACAATAAAGGCCAGGCTGAGCTTAATCCGGTCAATGGCAATATCGCGGGTCGAAAATAGTGTGACATCACCGACGCGGGTAGAGTGTCCGGAAAACTCAAAAATAAGCGTATTAAAATAACCAAAGATACCGTTCTGTTCTTGTAGCGTGTAGCCGTCGGCTACTTGCTCCGGAAGCTCGTCAACCGATATTGTTTCGCCTAACTGCACCACCACGTTACCGCTGTCATCGCGAATTAAAACGCCGGCAATAGCCGGAATACTGATTAAGCCATCGGCAATAGTATCTATTTGTGGGTTATTAAACTCCCACAACGAGCGAGTCAGCGAGCCGCTAAAGGTACTTTGTTGGTTTTCCAGTTCGGCCAGCAGTGCGCGTTTGGTATCAAAGTATTCGGCCCCAATCTGGATCGCTGTCACCATTAATGTCAGTAGAAAATAGACTGACAAAACGCGAGTGAGTAGTGAGGTAGAAATACTTTTATTGGCCATAAAAGGGTAACAATCGCCGTTTTTTCTATGCGGATAATTATCGCTTAAGCTAAAACATTCTCGCCCGTAACGCAATAAAAAGGCGTGTCACAAAGCTGACATATAGCCGTCATCAAGCTGTCACGAAAAATCACTAAAGTTGTCGCATCTTTCACATGGGGGCTTAATTCCCCTTGATTAAATAGCGAAGGTCCCACTTATGAGGTTGTTAGCAACAAGCACCGCGTTAGCTCTCGCAGCCACGCTATCACTGTCTGTAAATGCTCAGGATTCCAATCTTGAGCCGGTGGTAGAAAATGCCGCACAAATCAACCAGTCCGCACGGCAGTCACAATTAACTGTCGATACGATAGCAGAGTCAATGCAAGAGCGCCTGCAACAGTATAAGCAAATCATGAAGGAAATTGATGGTTTGCAAGTCTATACCCAGCAGCTACAGCAGCAGGTTGGTAGCCAGCAACAGGAAATGGATGACCTGAACCAGTCACTTGATCAGGTGAGCATTGTCGAGCGCCAGGTATCGCCTCTGATGACACGCATGATTGATGCACTGGAAACTTTTGTAGAACTGGATGTACCGTTTTTAGAAAAAGAACGTGCAGACCGCCTGGCAGGCTTAAATGATTTAATGCAGCGCGCCAATGTTGAGGTTTCTGAAAAATTCCGCCGGGTCATGGAAGCTTATCAAATCGAAGCGGAATACGGCCGCAATATCGAAGCCTACAGCGCAGAGCACTCGGTTAATGGTCAGCTGCAGGATGTGACCTTTTTGCGTATCGGTCGGCTGGCATTAATTTACAAAACCCGCGATGGGCAGCAATTAGGTATTTGGGATCAACAAGCGCGCGAATGGAAGCCTCTCGACAATAGCCATCTGATTGCCATCGACCAAGCGATTAGCATTGCCCGCAAACAAAAAGCACCGGATATGCTGATGTTACCCCTTCTCGCTAATAAAACCTCGGGTCAATAAGGAGCTCTGGTATGTTACGTCATTCGTTAAAAAAATTGACCCTGGCTGCAGCGGCTTCTTTGCTGGCCATGTCGGCAAGCGCGACAAAACCGCAGGACCCGATTAATTTAGATCAGTTATTACAACAGTTGCAGCAAGGTCAGTTTTCGCAGTCGGAAGAGAATAAAGCGCGTGAAGCGCGTTTCAGGCAGCAGGAAGCACAGCAAAAACAAATCCTGCAAGAGGCCATCGCGCAGCGTAACGCGCTGGAGCAACAAGCGTCAGATTTAGAGACACAGTTTGAAGGCAATGAAGCGCGCCTGGCTGAGCTCGAAAATAACCTTGAGCAAAGCATGGGCTCGCTGAAAGAGCTGTTTGGTGTATTGCAACAGGTAACCAGTGACGCGGCGGGTAAGTTCCAGAATTCGGTAATATCTGCGCAATTCCCCGGCCGGGCGGAGCAACTATCTGCACTGGCGGAAAAAGTCGGTAATTCATCTAAGTTGCCGTCGATAGAAGAGATTGAAACGGTCTGGTTTGCTTTGCAAAAAGAAATGACCGAGTCGGGCAAAATTGCTGAATTCACTGCTGAAGTGACTGAGGCTGATGGCGAGAAACAACAACAACCGGTCGTTCGCGTTGGTAGCTTTAACCTGGTGGCTGACGGTAACTACCTGGAATACAACAGCACCACCGGCAATATTGCCGAGTTAGTGCGACAACCGGCGGGGCGCTATCTTGATTCGGCAGAGGCGATACAGGAAGTCGATTCGGGCGTGGTGAACTTTGGTTTAGACCCCACCGGTGGCTCAATCTTAGGCTTGTTAGTGCAGGCCCCCAGTTTAAAAGAGCGTGTCCAGCAAGGTGGTACTGTGGGCTATATTATTCTGGCGCTGGGCGTGGTCGGTTTACTATTCGCGCTGGAACGATTTGTATCGCTGATGTTGATTGGCAACAAAGTTAAACGCCAGCTCAAGAAGCCGCAGCCGAGCAATGACAACCCGCTGGGTCGCGTCATGCTCATTAAGGACAAATACCCGCAAGCTGACACCGAAACACTGGAGCTGAAGTTAAGCGAGGGAATTTTACGCGAGGTGCCTAAGATCACCCGTAATCTAACCTTTATTAAAATCATCTCGGTCGTCGCGCCACTAATGGGTCTGTTAGGTACCGTCACCGGCATGATCAATACCTTTCAGGCGATCACCTTATTCGGTACTGGTGACCCTAAGCTGATGGCTGGTGGTATCTCGCAGGCATTGGTTACGACCGTACTGGGCTTGGTTGTCGCGATTCCAATGACGCTGTTATTTGCGATGTTACATACCCGCAGCAAAAACATGATTCATATCCTGCAGGAACAAGCGTCGGGCATCATTGCGGAGCGTTCTGAGCGAGGAGCATAAGTCATGTTATTCCTCATTGAGTTTAGTCACGCATTACGTGATTTCCTGGAGACCGGCGGCCAGGTGCTGCTGGTCATAGGAATCCTCATCTTTACGATGTGGTTGATGATTTTAGAACGAATTTTTTATTTTTTTCGTGGCCATCGTGCCCGTGTCAAAGACGCACTAAAACGCTGGCAGCAGCGTGAGGACAAATCGTCCTGGCACGCCGAGCAAATTCGCCAGGCGATGATTTCACGGGTGGCATTGAGTTTAGGCGGCAACCTGCCGGTGATTAAAGCATTGGTGGCACTGTGTCCGTTGCTGGGTCTGATGGGAACCGTAACCGGCATGATCGAGGTGTTCGACGTGATGGCAATTACCGGTACCGGGAGCGCACGTTCAATGGCTTCGGGCGTGTCGAAAGCGACTATCCCGACGATGGCTGGCATGGTCGGTGCTTTATCGGGGGTGTTTGCAGCAACCTGGTTACAGCGCACCACCCGCCGCGAAAAAATGAAATTAGAAGACCGCATTTTACTTGAGCGTCATTAATTGGAGCGCCAACAATGAAACAGCATTTTGCCAACTTAGTGGAAGAAGAAGAAAGCCAAATTGATATGACGCCGATGCTGGACGTTGTATTTATCATGTTGATTTTCTTTATAGTTACAGCGTCTTTCGTGAAAGAAGCGGGTATCGACGTTAACCGACCGGACGCTTCAACAGCGGTGCAAAAAAGCCGCGCCAATATCCTGGTTGCTATTAGCGAAAATAACGAGATCTGGATTAACAAACGCCAGGTTGATGCGCGTGCGGTGCAGGCAAATATTGAACGCTTATACGCCGAGAACCCGCAAGGTTCGGTGGTTATTCAGGCGGATGAGCAAGCCAATACCAAAACCCTGATTCAGGTAATGGATGCCGCGCGTTCAGCCGGTGTATTTGATGTGTCAGTAGCAACGGACGAGCAGTGATATGCGTTATCTTGCTGCAATTTTAGCTGCCGCAGGCATCACCATTGGGTTGTTCTATCTGATGCAGTCGCTAATCAGTGGCGGCGAGGGGGCGATGTCAGAGCCGGTGCGCGGCAGTGTGCTTGATTTTGTGCGTACCCCCGAACCAGAGCAAGTTCAGGAAAAGGAAAGAAAGCCTGAGCGTCCGCCGGAGCCTGAGCAGCCACCGGAAGATTTACCACAGCCACAAATGGACACCAATGTCGAAGCCGATACCGGCGCTGGCTATGACTTTTCGGCCAATGTCGATGCAGCAGCTGATATTGGTAATGGCGCTTCGCTACAAGCCTCTGATGGAGAATATTTACCCATCGTTAAGGTGCAGGCAACTTATCCTCGCCGGGCTTTACAGCGTGGTATCGAAGGTTACGTGGTAGTTGAGTTTACCGTTACCCGGCAGGGCACTGTGCGTGACCCGGTGGTCGTGCAAGCTGAGCCTGAGGGAATCTTCGAGCAATCGGCGCTGGATGCGGTCATGAAATTTAAATACAAGCCGCGGGTAATCGATGGTGAACCTGTCGAAGTCGAAGGCGTGCAAAACCGCATGACCTTTGAAATGAATTAATGGAGAGCGTCATGAATAAACTGTTAAAGACGCTGGCATGTGCGGGTGTTGCACTCTTTGTATCGGCACAACCGGTGCTGGCGCAACAAACAGAACGTGTACCGGCGTTACGCGAGAAAGTTTATAGTCAGTTGGCCCGGGCACAGTCGGTTGCTGACGAGCAAAATAACGCAGCAGGTATTGCTGTGCTGCGTGAGATAGAATCTCGAGCGGATAGCATGAATAGCTATGAGCGGGCGATGCTCTGGAACTTTTTCGGTTTTATGCACTATGACAATGGCGATACGACCAAGGCCATTGAATATTTCGGCAAGGTGGTAAACGAAACGCCAATCCCAGCATCGTTAAAAAAGAGCACCTTGTTCAGCTTGTCGCAGTTAGCATTGAGTGACGGCCAGTACCAAAAGTCACTGACTTACCTCAGTGACTGGAAAACTCTGGCGGAAGAAAAAGAGTTAGCTAAGGCATGGATTTTAGAAGCGCAGGTCTACTATCAAAAAGGCGATTATGCAGCTGCGCTTGAACCGATACAGCGGGCACTCGAAAATGCAGTAAAGGAAGGCGATATAGCTAAAGAAAACTGGCTGATTCTGGCACGCGCAGTGCACTATGAGCTGGGTCAAACAGAAGGCGTTGCGCGTATGCTCGAACAGTTAGTGGTTAACTACAGTAAACCCGAGTATTGGTTACAACTAGCCGGTATTTATGGCCAGCTGGAACAAAATAAAAAGCAACTGGCAGTTTTAGAGGCGGCTTATCAGCAGGGTTTTGTTACTAAAGCCAGCGATATTCGCAATCTGGCGCAGGTATATTATTTGAACGAATTACCCTATGAAGCTGCGCAGTTGATGCAAAAATTCTTTGCTGAGGGTGTGCTTGAGCGTAACCTGAGTAACCAAAAATTTTACGCGCAAAGTTTAACGCAAGCCAAAGAATATGACGCGGCAATAGTAGCTTATCAAACCGCTGCTGATTTGGGCGACACAGCAAAAATGCTGGCTCAGGCTGCTCAGTTAGCTATTAACATAGATAACAACGAGCAAGCGTTGCAGCTGGCTAAACAGGCATTGTCAGCGGGCGACGTTAAAAGCCCGGGCAACCTTTATCTGGTGCAAGGTATGGCTCACGTAAACAACAAAGATTTTGAACAAGCAGTTACAGCATTTGCCCGTGCCGCCGAATTTGAGGCAACGCAAGCAGCAGCTCAACAATGGGCAAAATATGCTAAAGCTCAGGAAAAATATGCTCAACAAATGGCCAACATTGACATCTGAGTGACATCTAAAATTCATTCAATTGTCACAATGTCATAAAGCTGTCATAAAAAAGACATAACATGGACACAGATTAGCAATGATTCTGTAACCTCATCTATTTTGGTTTATAACCATTCAGATGAGTTTAACGCTCCATTTAATAAAGTTCAGGCAGGGTCTTTTTATGAACAAGCTTTTAGGTATCGCTGCGTTGGCAGCATTAAGTGTTCCATTCGCAAGTCCTTCACTTGCGCAAGACAACGACGCGTTGACAGTTTACGGTCGCGCCAATGTGTCATTGCAGAGTAACGACGAAGGTAACGGTGCCGAAACCGAAGTGGTCAGTAACTCCTCTCGGTTTGGTTTTAAAGGCTTTTCCGAGTTGAATGACGAGCTGGAGGTTTTTTACCAGCTTGAATTTGGCATTGACTTAGCGGACTCCAGCGACAACGATGACGCCGTGAGTAACCGTAACCAAGTTGTTGGTTTGCGGGGTGGCTTTGGTGAGGTGATGATTGGCCGCTACGATACCCTTTTGAAGGATTCGCAAGGCAGTGTTGATCAGTTTAAAGACTACGAAGCAGACCTAAAAGCGTTGTTCCGTGGCGAGAACCGTCCTGATAATACGCTAACCTATTACTCGCCGAGTTATAACAACTTTAGTGTTGGTGTCACCTATGTCGCATCAGAAAACGACGCCGTAGACGATGGCGTTTCATTCGGGCTGTTATACGGTGATGACAAACTTAAAAAGACCAACTTTTATGCGGCGCTGGCTGTTGACCGTGATGTAGCCGGTTATGACATCGAACAGTTTAGTGTGCATACGAAAGCGGGTGACTTTAAGCTGGGTGCAGCGCTGCAGCAATTTGAAAGCACCAATGGCCAGTTTGATGGCGACGGTTATTTTTTGAGTGCGGCCTACCCCTACAATAATTGGGTTTTCAAAGGGCAATATCAATCGGTCGATGAAAGCGGTGATACTGACGCCTCCTTCTCAGCAGGCGCTGACTATTTCTTTAGTGGCGACACCCGTGTTTACGCCTGGTATACCGGCCGCGAGTGCGACATTCAGGCCTATGCAAGCCGAGGTTGTGGCGCATCGCCGGGTGTCAGTCAGGACTACTTTGCTGTCGGTATTCGTCACGACTTCTCCTGGTAACGGTTATCTGACTTCAGTAGCCTCTGTCATCGATCGAGGCTACACTACGCCCTGTAAAGTGTAATATAGGGAGTTCACTGTTATGACCAATCTGGCTGTTCTGGGCATTTACCTTTTGATTGGTCTGGTGATAAAACGCGCGGGTAAATTCCCCGACAATACCGCTCAGGTTCTTAATCTGTATGTCATTTATGCCGCTCTTCCCGGCGTAATTTTTACCAAGATCCCATCACTTCAATTCTCTACTGATTTATTAATTCCGGTGATTATCCCCTGGGTACTGTTATGTATCAGTGCGGTTTTTATTTACGCGGTCGGTCGCCTATTGGGCTGGAGTCGCAGCATTATTGGCGCGCTGCTAATTTGTGTGCCGCTGGGTAATACTTCCTTTTTTGGTTTCCCGATGATCGAGGCGTTTTATGGCAGCGATGCGATTTTGTATGGTCTGCTATATGACCAGTTTGGCTCCTTCTTTGGCCTGGCCATATATTCGACCGTGATTATTGCACTATTTGCTGATGGCGCCGAGGGTGAGACTGCCAGGCCCAGTGTGCTGGCGATTGGCAAAAAAATAATCTTGTTCCCGCCCTTTATTGCTTTGGTTATCGCGTTATTTATCAAAGACCTGCAGTATCCGCCAATATTTGCTGAATTAGTGCAGTCGCTGGCGGTGACGCTGGTACCGGTGATTATGGTAGCGGTTGGGTTTCAGCTTAAATTCAGGCTGCCAAAGGGTAGTAAAACCCCCTTATTTGTTGGTTTAGTGACCAAACTTCTGTTAATGCCCTTAATCACTATTGGCTTACTGTGGGCATTCGGTTTTGAATCACAGTTGGTGCAAGTCACGGTATTTGAAAGTGCTATGCCGCCTATGATTACTGCAGGTGCAGTAGCCATCATGGCAGGCCTGGCGCCGAGTCTGGCTGCCGCAATGGTAGGTTATGGCATTCTGTTTGCGTTCGTGTCACTGCCGCTTTTCTACCAGTTATTACAGTGGCTGGCATAAAATGTTGTCATAAAAGTGACGTGTTTTCATAAAAGTGTCATATTAATTGTTAATAATCAGGGCATCCCAACAGTGCAGGAATCCCTAAATGTCACGCAGAATATTAATTGTTGAAGATGAGGCTCCCATTCGCGAAATGTTAAGTTTCGTGATGGAGCAGCATGGCTATCAGGCAGTGGAAGCCAAGGACTTTGACACTGCGATCAGTAAAATTGCCGAACCTTACCCCGATATGGTGTTATTGGACTGGATGCTCCCTGGTGGCTCGGGTATTCAACTGGCAAAAAAAATAAAGGGTGATGATTTTACCCGTAACATTCCTATTATTATGCTGACCGCTCGCGGTGAGGAAGAAGACAAAGTCAAAGGGCTGGAAGTAGGGGCAGACGACTACATCACTAAACCGTTCTCGCCAAAAGAATTGATGGCTCGGATGCGGGCAGTTTTCAGACGTGTTGCGCCAACGGCGCTGGATGAGCCACTTGATTTTGAAGGCTTAAAACTAGATCCTGTTTCGCATCGTATATCGGCTAATGACAGAAGCATCGATATGGGGCCAACCGAGTTTAAGCTATTGCATTTTTTCATGACTCACCCGGAGCGCGTGTATAGCCGCGAGCAATTGCTTGACCACGTATGGGGTACCAATGTGTATGTTGAAGATCGCACCGTCGATGTTCACATCCGCCGTCTACGCAAAGCACTGACCGAGCACGGCTATGATCGTCTAATACAGACGGTTCGTGGTGTCGGTTATCGCTTTTCAAGTCGCTAACAGGTATTAACAGGGACCGCGCAATTCATGGACCGTGATTACTCAAATTTGATTGCTGTGCGCGGCCTGCTGCTTTACCTGATTCCCTTTGGTGTCATTGGCTGGCTGTTAGACTTGTTTTGGCCGGTACTTACCTTTGCGCTTGCCGGCCTTGTGCTATGGCATTATTACTACCAACAACGGTTAACTAAATGGTTATGGAAAAGCCGTAACCTTTTGCCACCAACCGCACCGGGTAGCTGGAGCTATATTTACGATGGCATTTATCGCAACCAACGTCGTAGTCAGTATCGTCGCAAATCGCTGGCGCGGCTGTTACGCCGATTCCGCGAAGCTGCCGAAGCGCTTCCTGATGCAGCCATTGTTTTTCGTAAAGACGGCTCGTTATTGTGGAGCAATAAACTAGCCCAGTTTTATTTTGGCTTGCGTTGGCCGGAAGACGCTGGCATGCGATTATCCAACCTGATTCGTCACCCGGAGTTTTTTGTTTACCTCAACAAGGGTGAATTTGGTGAGGCGTTAACCATACCATCCCCCGTGCGCGATTCCTTAGATATCGAAATTCGCGTTATGCCATACAGTGATGACCAGTTTTTATTGGTTGCACGTGACGTGACGCAGTTAAAGCAGCTCGAGAACTTGCGCCGCGACTTTGTTGCTAATGTTTCACACGAATTGAAAACCCCACTGACGGTGTTACAGGGATACTTAGAGATGCTGGATGATCCGCAGCATACGCCCCCTGCAATGACAGCCAAAGCGGTAGAGCAAATGCAGCTACAAAGCGAGCGGATGAAGAACTTGGTTGACCAGTTATTGCAGTTATCCCGCATGGAAACGCCGAGCCATGATGTGTTTGATCAAGTGGTTGAGATGCCAGCACTAATTGGCGAGCTACGTGCTGAGGCTGAAAAACTGGCAACTGACAAAGCATTGCAACTGACCTTTGATATCGAACCGATTAATGTTTACGGTAAACGCGACTTGCTGCGCAGCGCAATGCAAAACCTAATCACTAACGCCATACGTTATATTCAGGAAGGGGGTCATGTGCGGGTTACCTGGCGGCGTGTTCGCGATGAAGTTGAATTTAGCGTTGAAGATAACGGCCCGGGTATCGATGGTGAACATTTACCGCGTTTAACTGAGCGCTTTTACCGGGTCGACGCCGATCGTAACAGTGAAAATGGTGGCACCGGGCTCGGGTTATCGATCGTTAAGCAAGCGCTGGAACATCACAACAGCCATTTAGAAGTTAATAGTAAACCAGGCGCCGGTTCGCGTTTTTGGTTTCGCTTGTCAGCAGGTTTAATTCAAAACCGCAAATAATAAAGTGGCATCACAAAAGCTTTAAGAATCTGTCATATTTGTCATCAAACTGTCACATTGCTTGCCTATACTTTCATCATCGAAACAAACTCATCAATTCGATGATGACTAAGAGGTGAACACAATGTTCAAATCATTAAAATCCTTCAGTAAATCATTTTCAGTTGTTGCTTTAGCGGGCGGCGTGGCATTTAGCGGCGCAGTGGCAGCTAATACCGATGACCTGCCGGAATACAATAAAGTGTCTGGTCTGTCTGGTAACCTTTCATCAGTTGGGTCTGACACATTGGCTAACATGATGACCTTCTGGGGCGAAGAGTTTAAACGCATGTATCCCAGCGTTAACATTCAAATCCAGGCTGCCGGTTCATCTACTGCACCGCCAGCGTTAACCGAAGGTACGTCAAGCTTTGGCCCAATGAGCCGGGCGATGAAGTCGAAAGAAATCGAAGCGTTTGAAAAGCGTCATGGCTATAAGCCAACGGCTGTGCGTGTTGCTATCGACGCCTTGGCCGTATTCGCGCACAAAGATAATCCTATCGAGGGTCTTTCTATTGCCGAAGTTGATGCAATCTTCTCTTCTACCCGCAAGTGCGGCGCCAGCAAGCAAGTTAACCGTTGGGGCGATTTAGATTTAGACGGCGAATGGGCAGGTCGTGATTTACAGCTTTACGGTCGTAACTCGGTATCAGGTACTTATGGCTACTTTAAAGAAGTCGGTTTGTGTGATGGTGATTTTCGTTCTAACGTTAACGAACAGCCTGGCTCGGCTTCAGTAGTACAGTCAGTTTCTACTTCTTTGAATGCGATTGGTTACTCTGGTATTGGTTATGTAACCTCTGGCGTTAAAGCAGTACCTATTGCCAAAGGCGACGGTGAAGACTTTATTGCGGCGACACGCGAAAACGCATTGGCAGGAAAGTATCCACTAGCACGCTTCTTGTACGTATATGTAAACAAGCACCCGAATAAGCCTCTGGGTAAAGCAGAAGCTGAATTCATGAAAATGATTCTGTCAAAACAAGGCCAGGATATTGTCAATAAAGATGGCTATATCGGTCTACCCAAAGCGGTTGTCGATGCTGAACTGGAAAAACTTGGTTTAAGCCACTAAATTATAAACCTTTTAGAAGGCCGGCATCCCATTTGAGGTTGCCGGCTTTTTATATTTTTACACTTTGGTGAACAAAATATGACAGCGCTGTAACAGTACTGTCATAAAACTTTACTAAACTAGTACTCAGTTAATTTAGAGTCACTTTAAATACTTGAGGTCACGATGGCGACACAATCTGCCCAGCAGTTATCTGCCAATCGCACGCGGTTGTTTAAGGACCGATTTGCCCGCTACGGAGTTACCGCTGGCGGCATTATGGTGTTGGTTGCACTGCTTTTGATCTTTTTCTACCTGCTTTATGTGGTACAGCCGATTTTCGAATCGGTTAGCCTTAAAAAAGTAAATGAATTTAACTTGCCGCAAGCGCAGCAAGTTGAAGCGGTGGGGATGGAAGAACAAGCAGAAATCGGTTATCGCTTTTTGCAGAGCGGTAAATTAGAGTTTTTCGCATTAATTGACAAAAACGAACGTCAAGCCGGCGACATTTTGCTGAGCGAGCAATTTGCCGATGCAGAGAACATCAGTAGTTTTGCGAAAACCTTACCGGTCAACAAACAGTACGTTTATGGTTTAAACGACGGCAAAGCTGTGGTGGTTGAACCAAAATTCAACGTGACCTTTCCTGAAACAGCTGCAACTGCCGCTACCGATCGTGTTGAGCGGATTATTACCCCGCGCTTTGAAGTGAAGAATGATGGTCAGCCTTTGGTCATTGATGAGCAACAACGTGCTTTGCAAAAACTTGCCTACGAAACTGATGGCGATGGAATGTTGTTTGCGGCGTCCGTGGATAGCAGTACGTTGCTGATCACGCATTTTGTAGCCGAAGAAAACTTTATGACCGGTGCGGTAACACTGACGCCAAACTACACTGAAATTCCGCTTAACAGTGCTATTGATGACATTGTGGTTACGCCGGATCTGCGCCAGGTGATGGTGCGCCGTGAAAATCGCGTGCATATATTTGATATATCGGTTAGTGGTGAAGTTAGCGAACGCGATCTACTACCGATGCGCAAAGGTAAACTTGGTAACGCAACCGGAATGTACTTGTTGGCTGGGGCGTCGTCTATCCTGTTAACCCATGATACCGGTTTGGTCTCACAATGGTTTGAAGTTCCCGGTGACGAAGGTCGCCAATACCAGTATATTCGCCAGTTTGATGCGGGTTCACCGGTAACTGATGTTGAAGTGGAATACTATCGCCGCACGTTTTACACCTTGTCTGAGAATGGTGAATTAAATATTTTTCATACCACCTCAGAAGCTGACTTATACCAGGGCAAACCAGCCGAAGTCGACGTTGAGCGCGTGATGGTTGATCCGCGTGCAAATTATCTATTGATGAAAACGGCGTCAGGGTACAGCTTATTCGATGTTGATAACGAACATCCGGAAGTAACCTGGAGTGGCATATGGCAGGAAGTCTGGTACGAGGGATATCCTGAACCTGATTACACCTGGCAGTCAACCTCGGGTTCGGATGATTTCGAATCTAAATTTAGCCTGGTGCCCATTTCATTCGGTACCATTAAAGCCGCGGCCTACGCGATGCTATTCGCAGTGCCGATTGGCCTGGCTGCTGCAGTCTATACGGCTTACTTTATGTCCCCATCGGTGCGTAAATTTGTTAAGCCAACGGTCGAAATTATGGAAGCACTACCGACCGTTATCCTGGGCTTTTTGGCGGGCCTATGGCTAGCGCCGTTGGTCGAGGCCTATTTGCCCGGATTTGTCGCTATATTAATTTTAATACCGACGTCCATAATCGCCATGGCGGCTATCTGGAGTCAGATGCCGACCAACATCAAGTCTAAAGTGAATGACGGGCGTGCCAGCTTGTTGCTGATACCGGTTGTATTGTTGATGGGCTGGTTATCTTTCGAGATGAGTCCGTGGATAGAACAGGTGCTGTTTGACGGTGATGCACGTCGCTTTATAACTAACGAGCTTGGCGTGACCTTTGACCAGCGTAACTCTCTGGTGGTTGGTATTGCTATGGGCTTTGCGGTTATTCCGACCATTTTCTCGATTGCCGAAGACGCCGTATTCAGTGTGCCTAAACATCTATCTAATGGCTCGCTGGCACTGGGCGCTACGCCATGGCAGACACTGACTAAAGTGGTACTGCTGACAGCCAGTCCGGGTATTTTCTCGGCGGTGATGATGGGATTAGGCCGAGCGGTCGGCGAGACCATGATTGTGTTAATGGCGACAGGTAATACGCCGATCATGGACTGGAACATCTTTGAAGGTATGCGCACCTTGTCTGCCAATATCGCGGTCGAGATGCCTGAATCAGAAGTGGGTAGTTCGCACTACCGGATTCTGTTCCTGGCGGCATTTGTGCTGTTTATTTTCACCTTCTTCTTTAACACCATTGCTGAATTTGTACGCCAACGCTTGCGCGACAAATACAGCTCAATGTAATCCGGACTTGAGGTTTAACAATGAAAAAGTGGTTTAGAACCGGCAAACCCTGGATTTGGCTAACCGCAGGTTCTGTTAGTATCAGCCTGGTCGCGGTCATTGGGCTGGTGATCATGATTGGCTGGCGCGGCTTGTCCTTTTTCTGGCCATCAGCGATTCACGAGATGGATGTAAAGCAAGCCGACGGCGGCACTAAGCACATCATCGGTGAAATCTATGACAGCGAAATAGTACCGACCACGCGGTTGCCGCAATCTATGGTCGAGTTGGCTGAAATCGAGTCAGAAACAATTACTCGTTACCTGATGAAAATTGGTAACCGCGAATACGTGCCGCTGGATTTTACCTGGGTATTGGAATCGTTGGTGACCGAAGACACCACCCCGGCCGATTTAGCCGTTATCGAGCGTAGTAAAGACGGTAATTTTTACGGTCGTATTACGGCGATTACTGAACAAGGTAACGTGATTGCCCGTCAGGGCGATGCCGACTTCCGTGAGGTGCTATTTGAGCGCGTAGAACGCGCGGTCGAGCTGAACGAACAGGCGATGGGCTTACAGGAAAGCGAAATTGCCTCGGTTAACTATGCCATGGGCGAGCTGGAACTCGAACGTCGACGGCTGCAACTTGAAGGTAAGTTAACGGATGAGGCTGTGGCATATCTGCAGGAACAGCGTGAAAAGTTGCAACAGGACTACCAGGTCTATGAGGAGCAACTGTTTGACTTGCGTGAGCAGGCTCAGCGCGACACCTTGCTGGTAAAAGACTTTCGCGGCGAGGAAGTCAAGGTGCCCATGTACCGGGTGCTGGATGTAAACTTCCCTAACGACATGGGATTTTTTGCCAAAGTAGGACACTTCTTCCAGCAAGTGGGTAAATTTGTCAGCGAAGATCCACGCGAAGCGAATACCGAGGGCGGTGTTTTCCCTGCTATCTTTGGTACAGTATTTATGGTGTTGCTGATGTCCGTCATCGTGACGCCGTTTGGTGTGGTGGCTGCTGTTTATCTGCACGAATATGCTGGTAAAAACTCGATCACAAAGTTAATCCGTATCGCGGTGATAAACCTGGCCGGTGTACCATCCATTGTTTACGGTGTATTTGGCCTGGGCTTCTTTGTCTACATGGTCGGTGGCAGCCTTGACCAGGTGTTTTATCCGGAAGCCTTGCCGAACCCAACGTTTGGTACGCCGGGTGTACTATGGTCTGCAGTAACGCTGGCGATACTGACTTTGCCGGTGGTGATTGTATCCACAGAAGAAGGCCTGTCGCGTATTCCCAGTACCTTGCGCGAAGGCTCATTAGCGTTGGGTGCGACGAAGTGGGAGACCATTTGGCGGATTATTATTCCGATGGCATCGCCGGCTATTATGACCGGTTTAATCCTGGCCGTTGCGCGTGCAGCGGGTGAGGTAGCACCGTTGATGCTGGTCGGTGTGGTTAAATCAGCGCCGATGTTGCCGGTTGACGGTAACTTCCCGTACTTCCATCTTGACCGTAAATTTATGCACCTGGGCTTCCATATCTACGATGTCGGCTTTCAGAGCCCGAACGTGGAAGCAGCAAGACCGCTGGTTTATGCCACCTCGTTCTTGTTAATTACGGTCATTGTTGGACTCAATTTAACGGCGATCAGCGTGCGTAACCATTTACGCGAAAAGTATCGTTCGCTTGAACACTAAGTTTGAATTGTCGAGAAGGTTTTAAATTATGATTTCGGTAAACCCGACTACAAGTAACGCAGAAAAGCTAGATCTGGAAAACTTATCACCAGAGCAAACAGCATTGAGCATCAAGAACCTCGACTTGTTCTACGGACAGGATCAAGCGCTGTACGATATTTCGATGCATGTACCGAAGAACCGTGTTACCGCGTTCATCGGTCCGTCTGGTTGCGGTAAATCGACGCTGTTGCGTTGTATTAACCGTATGAACGACCTGGTCGAAATTTGTAAGGTTAAAGGCGACATCGAGCTGCATGGCAAGAATATCTATGACAAAGACGTTGACGTAGCAGCGCTGCGTCGTCGTATTGGCATGGTGTTCCAACGGCCTAATCCTTTCCCTAAGTCGATTTACGAAAACGTCGTATACGGCCTGCGCTTACAGGGCGTTAAAGACCGTCGCGTGCTTGACGAAGCGGTAGAAACATCGCTGCGTGGTGCAGCTTTGTGGGATGAGGTTAAAGATCGTTTAAATGCCAGCGCGTTTAGCTTGTCTGGCGGTCAGCAGCAACGTCTGGTTATTGCTCGCTCTATCGCAATAGAGCCGGAAATCCTGCTACTTGATGAGCCAACCTCGGCGTTGGACCCGATCTCAACACTGACCATTGAAGAGTTGATTACGGATCTTAAAAAACAGTTCACCGTCGTTATTGTTACGCATAACATGCAACAGGCAGCGCGTGTATCCGATCAAACGGCGTTTTTGTATATGGGCAAATTGATTGAATATGCCGATACCGATACGCTATTTACAACGCCGTCAGAAAAGCAAACCGAAGATTATATTACCGGCCGTTACGGTTAAGGAGACAGTGATGGATAAAATGAATATGGGCAAACACATCTCCGGAAAGTTTAACGAGGAGCTGGAAGCGGTCCGTAATAAAGTATTAAGCATGGGTGGCATGGTTGAACAGCAAATCAGCGATGCCCTCGAAGCGATTCAAACAGCGGACGTTGAGTTGGCCGAAAAAGTACTGAGCAGTGATCACAAGATCAATAAGCTGGAAGTACAGATAGACGAAGAGTGTGTGCATATAATCGCTAAACGCCAGCCGGCTGCCAGCGACTTGCGGTTGGTGATTGCGATCATCAAAACCATAGCTGATCTTGAGCGCATCGGTGACGAAGCTGAGCGTATTGCTAAAGTGGCGAAAGAGAGCTTCAGCAAAGACCAGCAGCAACTGTTGGTTAGCCTGGAGAATCTGGGACAGCACATTCTGGGCATGTTGCGTAAAGTGCTGGACGCTTTTGCTCGCATGGATCTAGAGGCGGCATACGAAGTGCATCAACAGGATGAGCAGGCGGATCGTCAGTACGAAGCACTGACGCGTCAATTGATGACCTACATGATGGAAGACTCACGTTCGATCCCGAAAATTATGGATGTACTGTGGTCAGCACGCTCGTTGGAGCGGATGGGCGATCGCTGTCAGAACATTGCTGAATACATCATCTTTTTCGTTAAAGGCAAAGACGTGCGTCATGTATCGCCAGAGAGCATGGAACGCACGGTGCTGGGCAAAAACCGCGATTAAAATAATTGCCGGGCACGAATGGTGCCCGGTATTTTCCGCATCCGCGCAAGTATTTCGCTGCCATTATTACTGTCAATATCCATCACCACATAGCCCACGGCTTCGTCTGTCTGCAGATATTGACCCGCGACGTTAATCTGATATTCACTCAAGATACTGTTAATCGCGTTAAGCATGCCAGGCTGATTCTTATGGATATGCAACAAACGACGGGTGGTGTCGTGTGTTGGCAGGCTGACTTCCGGGAAGTTTACAGCTGACAGGGTCGACCCGTTATCGGAGTAACGCACTAATTTACCCGCGACTTCAGTACCAATATTTTCCTGAGCTTCCATGGTTGAGCCGCCGATGTGCGGAGTTAACAAACAATTATCAATACCACGTAGGGGTGATAAAAACTCTTCGTTGTTACCTTTTGGCTCGACCGGGAATACATCAATGGCGGCGCCCGCTAAGTGGCCACCTTGCAATGCTGAGGCCAGCGCATCGATATCCACCACGGTGCCGCGCGAGGCATTAATAAACAGGCTGTTGGGCTTCATGCGGCTAAATTGGCGGACGCCCATCATCATCTGTGTTTGCTCGGTTTCCGGCACGTGCAGGGTCACAATATCGGCCTGACTGAGCAGATCATCCAGCGTGTGCACCGGCATCGCATTACCCAGCGGCAACTTGTCTTCGATATCGTAATAGATAACCTGCATGCCCAGTTGCTCGGCTAATACACTGAGCTGGCTACCAATATGGCCATAACCAACAATACCCAGGGTTTTGCCGCGCGCTTCAAACGAGTTTTTTGCTGATTTAAGCCAGCCCCCGCGGTGGGCCGAGGCATTTTTAGCCGGAATGCCGCGTAGCAGCATAATCACCTCGGCTAACACCAATTCGGCAACACTGCGGGTATTGGAAAAGGGCGCGTTGAACACGACGACACCATGGCGCTTAGCGGCGGCTAAATCAACTTGATTGGTGCCAATACAAAAACAGCCAACTGCAATCAGTTTCTCTGCTGCGGCAAACACGCGTTCGCTAAGTTGCGTGCGTGAGCGAATGCCAACGATGTGCACATCCTTCATTTTTTCGATTAGTTCGTCATCGGACAGCGAACTGGGTAACACCTCCATATTGGTGTAGCCGTGTCGTTCAAATAATTTGATGGCGCTGGGGTGCACGCCTTCCAGCATCAAAACTTTAATTTTATCTTTTGACAACGATTGTTTTACTACGCTCATGGTGGTTTTTATTCTTATTAGTGATGACTAGGTTATGAGAGTTTAAAATTCGTATTTTTTTACGCCGTCAGGGCTACCCAATAGGGCAATATTCGCGCCGCGAGCCGCAAATAAACCGTTGGTAACCACACCGACAATATTATTGAGCTTGTCTTCCAGCTCCATCGGTTTCATGATCTCAAGGTTGTGTACGTCCAGGATCCAGTTGCCGTTATCGGTAGTAACGCCCTGACGCCATTCCGGGTCACCACCTAACTTAACAATTTCACGTGCCACATAAGATCGAGCCATGGGGATAACCTCGACCGGCAACGGGAACTTGCCCAGTATGCCAACCATTTTGCTTTGGTCCGCAATACACACGTATTTTTCGGCTACGGCGGCAATAATTTTTTCGCGCGTTAACGCCGCGCCACCGCCTTTTATCATTTGGCCGTATTCATTAATTTCGTCAGCGCCATCAATATAAACCGGTACCGGGCCTGCCGCGTTCAAGTCAAAAACGGGTATGCCATGCGCTTTTAAACGTGCGGTCGATTCTTCAGAACTCGATACAGCACCCTCGATATCGTCTTTTTTGGTTGCCAGCGCGTCAATGAAAAAGTTAACGGTCGAGCCCGTGCCTACGCCGACAATGGTACCGTTTTCAACGTACTCTAATGCTGCTTCCGCGGCTGCTTTTTTCATTTCGTCGCTTGCTGCCATGCTCAATTTTTCCTGTTTATTTGTTGCGCAAAAAAATCAATGTTTAGTATACGGCTTTTTACGGTTGCCTGCACCGCAACATCTGTTAAAAACGCCAATGTTTTGCCGGCGTAATCACCTCAGGGATAGGTACGTCCCAGGACTCAGTCGGAATGTATTCGACTTGTTGTTGGTCGTAGGCAAGACCAATGGGATGTAACTGCGCAAATAAGCCATCGCGCCATCGTGCCAGGGTGCGGTCGTAATAACCACCGCCCATGCCCAGACGATTGCCCTGTCGATCAAAGCCAACCAACGGCATAAATAGCCAATCGATTTGTGCCAGTGGAACAATGTTCTGGCAATCAAGCGCCGGCTCGGCGATACCGTAACGGTTTTTTATCATCGTTGTGTGCGGGTTGTAGCGTAAAAACAGCAAATGACCTTTGCTGAAGGGATGTAAAACCGGCAATACGGTGGTTATACCCTGCTGCCATAACGCGTTGATAGTCGGGGTTGTATCCAGCTCTGCAGCAAAGCTTTTAAAAATTGCTGCAATGCCGCCTTGGTTTGAATCTAGCCGCTGTTTTACGCGCGCCGCGACCGCCTCGGCTGCCTGCTTGCGGCTGGCCTCAGAAAGCTGTGCTCTGGTCTGCTGTAACTTGCGTCTTAAGGCATCTCGGGTCATGCTAAAGCGATAGGTAAAATAACAATGACAATAAGGATAACCGATGAAGGCATTAAAAACGATGTTAGTCGGACTCGTCGCGCTGACGATGAGCAGTGCAGTTCTGGCATGGCAGGCGCCACCCAAAGCGCCGGAACGAGCCCAGGGTGATGGCCCATACGAGCGCTTAATTTTACGCGGTGGTACTGTGATTACCGGCGAGGGCGCACCGCCACAGGGGCCGGTTGATATTATCATTGAAGATGACCGTATCGTGCAAATTGTCAGCGTTGGTAATCCGGGCGTGCCGGTGATTGAATCACGTCGGCCTAAAGCCGGTGCCGACGATAAAGAAATTGATGTTTCCGGGCACTATATTTTACCGGGCTTTATCGATATGCATGCACATATTGGTGGTTCAGCCGAGGGTATACCTGCCGAGTACGTGCTCAAGCTATGGCTGGGCCATGGCATTACTACCATTCGTGAGCCAGGCAGCTTTAATGGCCTGGACTGGGTAAAATGGCATCAGGCTGAGGCTAAAGACAATGATATTGCCTCGCCGCGCATTGTGCCTTATGTGGGCTTTGGACAGGGCTGGGAGGAACCCATTTATAACGCTGAGCAGGCACGTGACTGGGTGCGTTACATCAAAAAACGCGGCGCCGCCGGTATTAAGTTTTTTGGCGCATCACGTAAGGTGATGGAAGCGGCGCTTGATGAAGCCAACAAACAGGGCTTGGGAACCATGATGCATCATGCGCAGCTTAACGTGATGTCGATGAATGCACTGGACTCTGCGCGGCTCGGTTTAACTTCTATGGAGCACTGGTATGGGTTGCCCGAAGCGTTGTTTGAAGACAAACGAATTCAGAACTATCCGGCGCATTACAATTACAACAATGAACAACACCGCTTTGAAGAAGCTGGAAAACTGTGGCAACAGGCGGCGGAGCCAGGCTCTGAAAAATGGAATGCGGTTCGCGACGAGCTGATCGAATTAGACTTTACCATTAACCCGACCTTAACCATTTATGAGGCGTCGCGCGATCTGATGCGTGAACGTCAGGCAATATGGCACGACGAATATACCCTGCCGCGGTTATGGGACTTTTTCGAACCGAGCCGCTATGCGCATGGTTCGTATTGGTTTGACTGGACCACCGATAACGAAATTGCGTGGAAGAAAAACTACCAAAAATGGATGGCGTTTTTGAAAGATTACCACGCCAATGGTGGCCGTATTACCCTGGGTTCAGATGCGGGTTATATCTACAAAATTTATGGTTTTGGCTACATCCGCGAAATGGAACTACTGCGTGAGGCAGGTTTGAACGCACTAGAAGTGATTCATGCAGCAACCTTAGCTGGCGCAGAAGCGCTCGACATGGAAGACGAAATTGGCAGTATCGCACTGGGTAAAAAAGCTGACATGGTTATCGTAAAAGAAAACCCGTTGGCTAACTTCAAAGTGCTATACGGTACCGGTCATTTTAAATTAAATGACGACAACCAGCCGATCCGTACTGAGGGCATCAAATACACCATCAAGGACGGCATTGTTTACGATGCACAAGCACTGCTTGACGATGTAAAACGTATTGTTGCTAAAGAAAAAGCATCACGCCAGTGATGCTTTTTTTATAGGGTGGTTTCCCGGCGGCGCCGTTGTTGGGCGTTAGCCCTTGAACCCATTGGTTCAAGGCGGGGAGCAAATGGGATCCATCGTAGGCTTCCCGATACGTGTCGGGCTTGCTCATGACGGGCCAGTGGTCCCCTTTAGATATAAGCATCGGCTCAGGGACATTCGCCTACGTGTCGTACGCCCCAGGAAACCGCAGAAAAGGGTACTTTAATTTAGCGTGAACCGCGCTGCGATCGCTGTTCACTCATTGCTTGTTCTATGGTTGCCTGCAGTAATTGGATCTTTTCTTCCAATTTAGCCGTGCGTGCAGCCTGATCATTTTGATCCTGAATCCATTCGTGGCACAGGTTCAACGCTGTCATCACCGCAATTTGTTCGACGTTGGTCAGACTGGTGCGCTCCTTGGTGTCGCGCAGACGCTCATCTAACGCATCCGCAGCTTGTTGTAACGCGCTTTCCTGACCCGCCGGGCAGTTAACTTTGTAGTTTCTGTCCAAAAGGGTGATATCCATGGTACGACCTGCCATTTTGCAGACTCCCTGCTTATTATTCTAACAACACAGTAATCTGTGCCAACCCCACTATTATGACACGAGCGGCGAGCGCTTGTCAGCTAGCGTATTATAAAGGCCAGTGTTAGGATGTAAGCAAGCGAATTCAAGGACTTTTACAATGGCGACACGTTTTAATTATGACCGCTTAGCGGAAATGTTCGCGCAGTTTGATATGACGCCCTCGGCTGCCGAAGTACAGGGCATGCTCACCGGCCTAATTGCAACCGGTACGCGCGCCGACAGTGATGAACTGCTGACGTTAATGACTGACCTGGCCTATGACGGCAACACCATGCCGGCAGAGCTGAAAAATCTTATCCGCGAGCAGGCCGAAGAAATTCAGGTGTCATTGGGCGATCGTGATATGGGTTATCAGTTGTTGTTACCCGACGATAAAGCACCTTTGGTGGACCGCTTACAGGCCTTAGGTGGCTGGGTGCAATCCTTTTTGGTCGGTTTTGGCGTAAACCAGTCAAGCGTAGCAACGGCTTCCGGCGATTTACGCGAAGCGCTGGATGACATGATCGAAATTGCCAAACTGGACTTTGATGATGAAGAAGGCGAAGACGCGGAGCGTGCTTATTTTGAAGTCGCTGAATACCTGCGTATTTCTGCCATGATGTGCTTTACCGAATTAGGACGTCACCAGCCGGCGGCTAATGATAGCAGTAAAACACTTCATTAATTGGTTATAAAAATTCGTTTTAAGTTGCTCGTTAAGAGGTGAACTGATGAAACCCGTGATACCCCAGGATGAGTTTTTACAACGCCGTAAACGCGTGCTCGAACAGCTACCCGATAACGTGGTGGCGTTGGTCGCTGCAAACCAAGAATTGACGCGCAGCAACGATACCGAATATCCATTTCGACAGAATAGCTATTTTCATTATCTGACGGGCTTTAACGAGCCGGATGCGGTATTGGTGTTAAGCACGGTGTCTGACCACGCCGGCAGCACACTTTATTGTCAGGACAAAGATCCGGATGCCGAAGTTTGGCATGGACTGCGGCTGGGGTATCACAATGCACCCAATGCTCTGGGTATTGAACAGGCCTTTGATATCGAAGAAATCGACGAACGCCTGCCCGAAACACTCAACGGTGCCGAGAGCGTCTATTTAATTTTAGGCGAAGACGAAGAGCTCGAGCATCAGGTTCACCAGGCAATGGCGTATTTGCGTGAGACCGAAAAACGCGGTAACAAGGTCCCGCACCGTATCGACGATCTCAGACCCTTGGTCGATCGCATGCGACAAATCAAATCGGCGCACGAGCTGCAAGTAATGCAGGAAGCCGCGCGCATTAGCAGCGACGCGTTTAAACGCATCATGAAATTTGTCCAGCCCGGCGCGTATGAGTATCAACTGGGCGCTGAACTGCATCACGAATTTGCCATGAATGGCGCATTATACCCGGCCTACGGCATGATTTGCGGCGGTGGTGCCAATGCCTGTGTGCTGCACTACACCGATAACCGCGACCAATTACACGACGGCGATCTGGTACTGGTCGATGCCGGAGCTGAATATCAGGGCTATGCCGCGGATATTACCCGAACCTTCCCGGTTAACGGCAAATTTTCGGATGAACAAAAGCTGTTATACGAATTGGTCCTAAAGGCGCAGCTGGCCGCATTTGAAAAAATCAAACCCGGCTCTGACCTGAATCAAGCAACCCAGGCAGCGGCGCGTGTTATCAATGATGGTCTGACAGAACTGGAAATTTTAACAGGGGATGCGGACGAGAGTTTCGAACAGCAGCGCTGGAAAAAATACTTTATTCACGGCCTAAGTCACTGGTTGGGTCTGGATGTACATGATGTCGGCCGCTACAAAGATGCTGACAACCAACCGGTTAAATTGGAGCCGGGTATGGTTATTACGGTTGAGCCGGGTATTTATATTTCGCGCGAATCAGGCGCAGATGAGCGCTGGCGCGGTATTGGTATTCGTATCGAAGACGATTTAGTTGTTACCGAAGACGGCTTTCAGAACATGACGGTGTCAGTACCGAAAACGGTGGAAGAGATAGAAGCGTGGATGCAAAAGTTGTAATTGCCGGCGGTAGTCTGGTCGGTGCGCTAACCGCCTTAATGGTAGCGCAACAACGGCCTGACTGGCCGATTGTGGTGGTAGAACCTCGCGCCGATGGACCACCTCAGGATAAGCGCATCATTGCGTTGGCGGCCGCGTCGGCAAAACGTTTAAAACTACTCGGTGTGCTGAATGAGCACATTACACAAACCCCAATCGAGCACATTCACATCAGCGACCGCGGCTTTATTGGGGCAACAGAATTACACGCCGAAACCGAGGGTGTCGACGCGCTCGGCGTGGTCGTGCCTGCGGCTCAGTTGGTTCAGCGGTTATACGAAAGTTGCCGACAGTTACCGAATGTCGAGTGGCTAAGTGCGAGTCGGGTCGAGACCATCGATCAGCAGGTAGCGCAGGTTGATATCAAACTCGATAACGGGCAACAACTCGCGACCGAATTGTTGGTGGGAGCGGATGGTCAGCATTCTCTGGTGCGCGAAGCGCTTCGTTTACCCAGCGAGGTCGAAGAGTATGACCAGGTCGGCTGTATTGCTACCTTAACCCTGGATCGGCCCCTCAATGGCTGGGCCTACGAGCGTTTTACCGAGCACGGCCCGATTGCATTGTTGCCGATGCCGAATCATCAGGCTTCGCTGGTCTGGACCTTTACCGGCGACGCGGCAGAACAGGCAAGGCACTGGCAGGATGAACATTTTATCAAAACCTGCCAGCAGGCATTTGGTTATCGGGCCGGCGCAATAACCGCTACCTCCGAGCGCTTTTTTTATCCCCTGCAATTACGGCGGGCAACGCGCTCTATTCATCACCGTAGTGTGATAATTGGCAATGCGTCACACGCGTTACATCCGATTGCAGGGCAGGGTTTTAACCTGGGGCTGCGTGATGTCGAGACGCTGGTAGCGTCGCTGGCGCGGGTTAACGACCCGGGCGAATTTTCGGTGTTGAATGACTACCACAACAAACGCCAGCAGGATTACGATGCCATTATCAACCTGACCGATTTGTTAGTCAGAGGCTTTTCCAACCACTATGGGCCGATGGTGGTGCCGCGCAATATGGCATTACTGGGGTTGCATCATATAGCGCCGTTAAAGTCTGCGTTCGCTCGCTTAACCATGGGGATGAGGGTATGAGACGACAACAAGCAGACATTGTCATTGTCGGAGCCGGTATGATTGGCTTGAGCCTGGCGTGTTTACTGGCCAAGGCAGGACGTCAGGTGACTGTGTTGGAGCGTCATTCGCAGCCGCAATTAAGCGATGAGCTGGCGCTGCGTGTCAGTGCGCTTAATAATCGCAGCCGTCAGGTACTGCGGGATTGCGGCGCCTGGCCGCTGATTGACGATTACCGCATTGGGCCCTATACCAGCATGGAAGTGTGGGATAAAGACAGCCCCGCACACATCGAGTTTAGTGCCGCAGAAATTAATCAGGACGACTTGGGTGCGATTGCCGAAAATAACGTGGTTGAGCACTTTTTGTGGCAGCAGGCACTGCAACTGGGTGTCGATATTCAGCAAGTTGACGAGTGGAAGCTGCTCAACGAAGGTGATGCCGATAGTCTGGTCGAAATAAAAGTGGGTGATGACTTAGTCTTTGCGTCGTTGTTGGTAGGTGCTGACGGTGGTCGCTCGCTGGTAAGGCAATGGAGCGAATTACCCGTAACGTTCTGGGATTATGAGCAACAGGGTATTGTCGCTAATATTAAAACGGAGCAGCCTCATGACGGCGTCGCGCGGCAGATATTTTTGCCGACCGGACCGCTGGCGTTGCTGCCGACTCCCGATGCGCACACTGTGTCGATTGTTTGGTCGGCTGACACGGCGCTGGCTGAACAGTTGTTACAGGAATCGGCAGAGCGCTTTGCCAAGCACGTAGAAACCGAATCACAACGAGTATTAGGTGGCTGTAAATGTGTCTCTGATATTAAGGCTTTCCCTCTGCGCATGCAGTACGCCCGGCAGTGGCAGCATGGCCGCATTGTGTTAGCCGGTGATGCCGCGCATACCATTCATCCATTGGCGGGGCAGGGTGCAAATTTGGGTTTTGCCGATGTGCGGGCACTGGCGCAACAGATAGACACAAGGGATTTAAAATCCCTTGTTGAATTGAACAAGGCATTAAGTAAATACAGCCGCGAACGCCGCGCCGACACCCAACTGATGATCGCCGGTATGGAAGCTTTCAAACGTGGCTTTGGCACCGCTAATCCGCTGGTTAAAGGCATGCGCGCCATCGCCTTCGCGATACCCAATAAGCTTACTCCGTTAAAGCGCCGGCTAGCGCAGCTCGCGATGTAGACGCTTCGCGTGGTTTGGGCTCGTGCTTTGCACTCGCGGTTTAGGCTTCGCGGTTTAACGGCCGCAGGCCCGACACCACGCGTAGCGTCTACACCGCGAGCGCAGCGAGTCCAAACCGCGAAGCCTAAATCCGTGCTTGCAGGTAGTCCGCTAACTGCGAAGCTGCGGTGGATGCACCGCCCGCGAGCCGCATGATCACGTTAACCGAACCCGGATGAGGCAGACGCTTGCCATCGGGTAGTGTATCGATAACAGAAATGGCGTCCGGGACCGTGCTGCGAGCAAGCACCGTGATACCCAGTCCACTATTGATTGCGGCCGTCAGACCGGAAAAATCGGTATTGGTGTAGGTAATACGATGAGGTTGATGAATACGTTGCAGGCTTTGTTCGGCGCGTCGCCGGTAAATGCAGCCTTCGGGGGCAACGACTAAGGGCAAACTGGGTTGTTCAAGCAGCGCCGGCGATAACGCCGGTGAGCCCACCCAGACTAACTCTTCGCGCTGAATCAGCACGTCACTTTTATTGGTCTGTTCCCGCAGTGCCAGAATAATATCAAATTGCTGACCCAATCCAGCCAGTAAGTCCTTACTCAGCGCTGACGTCACCTGCAGCGTAACCTGCGGATAGACCTGCGCGAATTGCCCCAAAACTTTAGGCAACAAGCTAGAGGCAAATTCACTGGTAATACCCAGCCGTACTTTACCACTGACTTGCTGCGGTTCGAATTGCGCCCAGGCCTGATCGTTAAGCGCTAACAAACGTTGGGCGTAATCAAATAACACTTCGCCATCGGCGGTCAGGGCAAAGCCGGCACCGTGTCGTGTGAGTAACTCAACACCAATTTGCTGTTCCAGCTTTTTTAGCTGCAGGCTAATGGCCGGCTGCGAGCGGCCCATACGTTCTCCGGCCGCCGTCATGCTGCCCAGCTCAATGACTGCAGTAAAACTTCGCAACGCCTCAAGGGACAAGTGCTTCATTATAAAGCCTTATAAAGTCGAGATAGGGTATTTAAATAATTAATGCAATTATAAACAATATTCATTGTTAGTTTAAGCCGATCACGCCTATAATTTGCGCCCATTAGCTCGTCATTATTTTAAAAGGATCGCGTTATGGGCAGCAAAACTCCGTTGTATGATGCACACGTCAAAGCCGGCGCCAAAATGGTCGACTTCCATGGCTGGGATATGCCATTGAACTACGGCTCGCAAATCGAAGAGCACCACGCCGTGCGCCGAGACTGCGGTGTTTTTGATGTTTCGCACATGACCATTGTGGATGTTGAAGGTGCGCAAGCTCAGGCATTTTTACGCTACTTGCTTGCCAACGACGTAGCCAAGTTAAAAACCGAAGGCAAAGCACAATACACCAGCATGTTAAACGAAAACGGTGGTGTTATTGACGACCTTATCGTTTATCACTTCTCTGACACCTCATACCGTATGGTCGTTAACTCAGCGACCCGCGATCGCGATCTGGCCTGGATCGAAAAAGTTGCCGCTGATTTTGACGTAACCACCAACGAACGTGACGACATGGGCATGGTCGCGCTGCAAGGTCCTAACGCGGCAGAAAAAATCCAACAGGTAATTAGCGCAGATCAGTACGCCGAAATTGACGGCATGAAGCCATTTGTGGGTAAACAAGTAGGCGACTACTTTATTGCTACCACCGGTTACACCGGCGAGAAGGGCTACGAAATTGTGGTGCCATCGCAGCAGCTGGAAGCGCTGTGGGATGCTCTGTTAAAAGCCGATGTTGCACCGTGCGGTTTGGGGGCGCGTGATACCCTGCGTCTGGAAGCTGGCATGAACCTGTACGGCCAGGATATGGACGAGAACATTACCCCGCTGGAAGCAAACATGGGCTGGAGTGTGGCGTTTGAACCGGCAGACCGCGACTTTATTGGCCGCAAAGCATTAGAAGCATTAAAAGAAAAGGGCCACGACAAGTTAGTTGGTCTGGTGATGGAAGCTAAAGGCGTACTGCGTCACGGTCAAAAAGTGACCGTTGAAGGTGGCGAAGGTATCATCACTTCTGGTACATTCTCGCCTACACTTGGATTCTCTGTCGCGATGGCTCGTGTACCGGCCAGCGTTGGTGATACAGCCGAGGTAGAAATGCGTAAGAAGCAAGTACCGGTAAAAGTCGTTAAGCCAAGCTTCGTGCGAAACGGTCAATCTGTTTTATAATCACGTTTTTATAGACTAATAACAGGAAGTCATTATGAGCAACATTCCAGCCGATTTAAAGTATGCATCAACCCACGAGTGGGTTCGCGACGAGGGTGACGGTACCTTCACCATTGGTATCAGTGAGCATGCCCAGGACCTGTTGGGTGATATGGTATTCGTCGAGTTGCCTGATGTTGGCGATAAAGTTGAAACTGGTGACGATATTGCAGTCGCTGAGTCAGTAAAAGCGGCATCCGATATCTATGCACCCATTAGCGGCGAAGTCGTTGCTATTAATGAAGATTTGGAAGATTCGCCAGAAACCGTCAACAACGACCCGTATGGCGACGGTTGGTTATTCAAAATTAAAGCGGACGACAGCAGCGAACTGCAAAACCTGTTGGACGCAGACGCCTATGAAGCGTCAATTGACGAAGATTAATTTCGTCATGCATTAGCAGACATGGAACGTCGCGAACCCCGGAGCCAATAGCCGGGGTTCGTTGTTTTTCTTACACAGAAAATTTTCCTATTTGTACGAGGCCGAGGTAAATGACCAGTACTACCCTGACGCAATTAGAACATCACGACGAATTTATTGGCCGCCACATTGGCCCCAGCGCTGACGAGCAAAAAGCGATGCTTGAGGTGCTTGGTGCGGATTCGCTGGAAGCGCTGACTAAAGACACGGTGCCGGGTACTATCCTGCGCGAACCGTTTTTGCAGGTGGGCGAGCCACAAAGCGAGCGCGAAGCGTTGGCAACGCTGAAAGCGATAGCCAAAAAGAATCAAATTTTTACGTCGTATATCGGCATGGGCTATTACGACACCGTAACGCCTAACGTGATCTTGCGTAACGTACTGGAAAACCCGGGTTGGTACACAGCGTACACGCCGTATCAGCCGGAGATTGCACAAGGCCGTCTGGAAGCACTGCTTAACTTTCAGCAAATGACCATGGATTTAACCGGTCTGGATTTGGCCAGCGCCTCGTTGCTGGATGAAGCGACTGCGGCCGCCGAAGCCATGGCGATGGCCAAACGCGTATCGAAAAATAAAAAATCGAATGCGTTCTATATTGCTGACAACGTTTACCCACAAACCATCGACGTGGTTAAAACACGTGCAGAGTACTTCGGTTTTGAGATCATTGTAGGTCCGGCGCGTGAGGCCTCTGACCATGACGTGTTCGGTGCGTTATTACAGTACCCGGATAAAACCGGTGAGCTGCATAATATCGAGCAGCTGATTGGCGAGTTACAAGAGAAAAAAGCCATCGTTGCCGTTGCCTCTGATTTAATGAGCCTGTTGATGCTTAAGTCTCCGGGCGAAATGGGTGCCGACATGGTGTTTGGTAACGCTCAGCGATTTGGTGTACCCATGGGCTACGGCGGTCCACATGCCGCATTCTTCGCCACGCGTGACAAGTTTAAGCGTTCATTGCCAGGCCGTATCATTGGTGTGTCCAAAGACAGCCGCGGCCGTCCTGCATTGCGCATGGCAATGCAAACGCGCGAGCAGCATATCCGCCGCGAAAAAGCGAATTCAAACATCTGTACCGCGCAGGTACTGCTGGCTAACATGGCGTCGTTTTATGCGGTCTACCATGGCCCGCAAGGCCTGCGTCGTATTGCTAATCGTATCCACCGTCTGACCGACATCGTGGCGCTGGGCTTAAAAGACAAAGGCGTAGAGATTCAAAATGGTCATTGGTTTGACACCCTTACTTTCGAAATGAAAGACACCGCGGCAGACGTGTTGGCGCGCTCTAAGGCAGCACAGCTGAACCTGCGCAACGACGGCGAGGGCGTGTTTGGTGTGAGCCTGGATGAAGCCAAAACTCGTGACGATGTCGAAGCCCTGTTTACTGTCTTGTTTGGCGAAAATCACGGCCTGGATATCGACGTATTAGACAGCCGTGTTGCAAGCGGTGACGTTGAGTCGATTCCTGCGGCGTTGGTGCGCCAGTCGGACTTTTTAACGCACCCGGTATTTAACGAGTACCACTCAGAAACCGAAATGCTGCGTTATATCAAAAAGCTGGAAAACAAAGACTTAGCATTAAATCATTCGATGATTTCGCTGGGTTCGTGCACCATGAAGCTTAACGCAACCGCCGAAATGATTCCGGTCACCTGGCCTGAGTTTGGCCAGTTGCACCCGTTCTGCCCGGTCGATCAGGCGCAGGGTTATGCTGAATTGGTATCGACGTTGTCTGACTGGTTAATTGATATTACCGGTTACGACGCCTTGTCGATGCAGCCTAACTCCGGTGCGCAAGGCGAATACGCTGGTCTGCTGGCGATTCAGAAGTACCATGAAAGCCGCGGCGACGGACATCGCGATATTTGCTTAATCCCAAGCTCGGCGCACGGTACAAACCCGGCCTCAGCGCAAATGATGAACATGAAAGTGGTGGTCGTAGACTGCGACAAACATGGCAACGTCGACATGGCTGACCTGAAAGCGAAAGCTGAAGAAGCCGGCGATAACTTATCGTGCATCATGGTCACTTACCCGTCTACGCACGGTGTATACGAAGAAGGCATTCGCGAAATCTGTGACTTAGTCCACAGCTACGGCGGCCAGGTCTACATGGACGGTGCTAACATGAACGCTCAGGTTGGCGTAACCTCACCGGGTTACATTGGCTCGGACGTATCGCACCTTAACCTGCACAAAACCTTCTGTATCCCGCATGGCGGTGGTGGTCCGGGTATGGGCCCCATCGGTGTTAAAGAACACCTGAAAGACTTTTTGCCAAACCATAGCGTGATCAACATCGACACCACCAAAACCGGTAACGGTGCCGTATCGGGTGCACAGTTTGGTAGTGCCAGCATTCTGCCAATTTCGTGGATGTATATTGCCATGATGGGTGGCCGCGGTCTGCGTGAAGCCTCTGAAGTGGCTATTATGAACGCAAACTACGTGGCTGAGCAGTTAAGCAAACACTTCAAGATCTTGTACCGTGGTCGTAACAACCGCGTTGCACACGAGTGCATTATCGACTTGCGTCCGTTAAAAGAAGCAGCCGGCATTGCCGAAATCGACGTTGCTAAACGTCTGCAGGACTATGGCTTCCATTCACCAACCATGAGCTTCCCGGTCGCCGGTACCATCATGGTTGAACCGACTGAATCCGAGTCTAAAGCAGAGCTGGATCGTTTTATCGAAGCGATGGTTAGCATTAAGCAAGAAGCCGATAAGATTGCCGCCGGCGACTGGCCGAAAGACAACAATCCGCTAGTTAACGCACCGCATACGTTAGCCGATATCACAGACGCCGAATGGGACCGCCCGTACGACCGTCAAACGGCAACCTACCCGGTTGAAGCTGTGGGTTACGACAAGTTCTGGCCAACTGTTAACCGTATAGACGACGTATTCGGCGACCGCAACCTGATGTGCTCCTGCCCGAGCATTGACGAATACCGGTAGCGTGCGCTTTTAGCGCACGTGGATTGTAGCGCTAAAACGATAAAGTTTTTGATGGCAAAGAGCCCTCTGGAAGAGGGCTTTTTTGTTTTTTCTATGTCTGGTTAGTGCCAAAACCGGACTATCTATCCATACTCAAATCACGTGTTATCAACAACCCTCTTTAAATTATATTTTTACAGCCCTTAAAAAGGCTTATAACATGATTTAATCACTTTACAGTCCATATAAAGACTTTTATATAAATGTATTGTGTACCTTAAGTGGTCTGCTACGCTCAAAATATCATTTTAAAGTCTATTTAAGGTTCGTTATATGAATCCTGAACGTGTCTAAACCATCATTGGTCAGCGAGTCAGGCAGTATCGGTTGAATCAGGGTTTAACTCAGGAGGACTTAGCGATCTTAGCTAATATCTCACTGAATGCGGTTAAATTCGCCGAGGGTGGTGAAAGCACCTTGCCGACTTATGTCGCTATTCTTCAGGTTTTAGGGCATATAGACAATTTACTGGCCGCGTTCCCGGACGAGAGCGTTTCTCCTTTACAACTACTCAAAAGTAGCACCAAACAGAAGAAGCGGGCGAGCGGTAAAACGCGTGTGAAACCTGCTGACAATGAGGAGCTGGACTTAACCTCAACGACCAGCGTTGTTTTTTATTCAGACCACACTGCGTACTCATTCCCGCTAGGGCAGGTAAATTGAAAGCGTCGGCCACCGGGAAAGTCAAATATAGGCTTAATGATTTTACCGCCTGCGTCCTCAACGCTTTTTAAACTTTGTTCGAGGTCTTTGCTGTATAACACCACCAAGGCGCTGCCAGTGGATGTTTGAGCAACTAAATCAGATTGATAAAACCCACCATCGAGTCCGGCGTTTTGAATCGCCGCGTACTCCGGACCATAGTCCACAAAATCCCAGCCAAAGGTCTGCTGAAAAAAGCGCTTGGTTGCTTCAAGGTTCCGCGCTGGTAGTTCAATGTAATTAATTTTGGTTGAGCTCATTTTGTGCCTCGCTTAGGGCTTTTATGCGGCAACGAGTTTCTTAACCTTGAGTTCTTTACGATGTTGCTCGGCATGCCAGAGTTCATACTGGGACTGCTGGTTTAGCCAGCTTTCCGCCGAAGTATTAAATGCGATTGAGAGCCTGATAGCCATTTCAGGGCTAATACCAGCTTTGCCGTTCAGAACAGCACTTAATGTTTTCCGGCTTACGCCTAAAGCTTCCGCTGCAGCGGTGACAGATAAGCCAAGAGGCTCGAGACAAAGCTCTCGTACAACTTCGCCAGGGTGGGGGGATTGTGCATCAACATACGAATACCTCAGTGATAATCTTCATAATTTACTATCTCGGCGTCTCCATCCTTAAATCGGAAGGTCACGCGCCAATTTCCGCTGACTGTCACTGACCAAATTCCAGAGCGGCTGTCGGAGAGCTCATGAAGTCGAAGCCTCTTTGCGTGGCTGGCCTGAATCCCTGCGGTGCTACCGAACCTGAAAAACTTAGCCAAACCTTTGTGCTTGAAGTTTCTGATCACGATTAAATCGCACCCTGTAACGTGTCGGGTGTCAATTTTTCTAGTTTCGGTATATTACGCATGGACATCCTGCTTGGAAAGTTATTCATCTTCGAGCTCCTCTCTAATTCTTAAAAAACTGGCAAAGCGCGGCACGCCATTATTGGTGTAGCCGTGGTACTTATAGGTAATGATGCTGCCGACAGGCGGTGGGTTGGCGCGTTCGGCGTCGGTGAACCCGGTACCAATAGAAAACTCAGTGCCTTGTTGATTGCGCACGCGCAACGCGCCGAGCATATCGGTGTATTTTCCTTTGCCGGGCAAATGTGCAATAACCTCAGCCTCGTCGTCAAAGTAGGGCTTTAATTTCAATAAAGCATCGCTTCTGCCGGGTTGATGAGGTGCACTTGCCAAATGCAGCATCAGGCCTTCTGCGCCTTTCTCGACCATCGAATCAAGATGCTTGCTTAGCGCGTGATTGGACTGAAACTGCTGTTGCTTTACAGCTTTAATGTGTTTCACGTTCAGTTGCTCAACTAAGCTTGAATAGTTTTTGTAGCGCTGCGCAAAAGGAAGCTCGGTATCAGGCATATCAAATACCATATAGTTAACTTCACGCCAGCGTTCTTGTTCCGGAATGTGGGTTCTGACTATGGCGCTCAATGCCTCAAAATTCTGGCGTGACGTCCACAACTCACCATCAAGCCAGACGTCAGGTAGTGGTGCAGTAAACCATTTGGGCGCATATATTCGGTTACCTTGCCGAGTCAGCAAGTGCTTGCCTGTCCATATTGCTCTGATACCGTCATACTTTTCGCTGACTAAGTAGTTGCTAACGGGAATGGCAGCATTTTCGTCATACACGTTTGCCAGCTGGGTTTGCGTCGACACCTGTAGCGCCACTGCAGAATTGGGTATAAGCGCCGTGAAACACACAGCGGTTAGATAAAGCAGATAACTCCTGGCGAGCTTTTGCATCCTTGCCTCCATAAAATCTCGTTGGTTATAGCGACATCACGCGAATTGCTAGTAACGATGTTAGTAGTCATAACGTCGCTTTCCAGTATGTGTTGTCGTATACAGCCCGACGAAAGTCGCTGCTTGTCGCTTTATGATAGTATTGCTAAAACACGATGAGAAAGAACGGAGTCTATTTTGCTGAAGTGTGTACTTGCCCTTATCTGCTGTTGTCCCTGGCTTTTAGTAAACGCTAACGAACTTACGATTATCGGATCAATCCATAGTTCCTCAAAGAACTATAATTCTTCAGATCTTTCAGAGTACATCAGTAGGTTAGATCCTGATTTCATCCTGACGGAGGGAGATCCGTCGATGTTTAACAGTGAGGGCAATATATCAAGCGAAACTTCAGGGTTAGAGATCGAGGCATACCGGCAAATTCAACGACATCATGAGATACCAATTGTTAATGTCTCCATGGAACATCGCAATCAAGCGATGAAAAAGATAGCTTATAACCAGACACTTGGAGAAGTTTTTCAGGTGGTTCAAGGAAAGTATAAATCCGACGACTTAATTAATGCTCCTCTTTTTGAAAGGATCCTTGGGACCTTTTCAGAAAGAAGCCACTGCATGCAAAACGCTACATTCGAAGAGCTTCAGTCTGCAACCTGCGTTAATGCATTTCAAAATAATAGTGATGCAATTTTTAACGATATGCTGACTCTGCTTGAGAACAACCCTAACCTATCTGACCAATTAGAGCGTTGGAAACCATTAGTTGCATTTCATAATCGGCGGCATCAAGCGATGGCCGAAAACATAGCAAAACATCTTTGTGAGGGATCTGATAAGAAATACTTGTTTGTCGTCGGAGTAATGCATTTTAATGAGGTTAAGCAAATACTGAATACTAATGATTGTAATTTTAAATTACACACATTCTCGGGCGAGTAAACTTAGCAAAACTCCGCGTAAACCCTCGCACAATCGGGCGGGGATACAAGCGGGAACCGCGCAACGGTTCTATTCTGGTGTAGCCTGACTCTGCACATAATCTCTCAGTGTTTCGATGGTTGCCCCGCCGGCACTACAGGCAAAGTAAGAGCGCTGCGCTTTTGCTTTGCCGGGGTATGTGGGTATTGAGTATGCGTATCCGGCGTGATGAAACCAATTTACTGGTTTATAATAATTGAATCATATCAATGAGCGCTGAAATGTTAAAGGCCACGAAAGTACGCATCTACCCGACACC
>Ga0208813_1000049_pt1 | contig 138133 bp, 119 predicted proteins | sample MalvireepMed_904_FD_184250 | JGI IMG/M metagenome (GOLD analysis project Ga0208813, IMG submission 184250) | Marine viral communities from the Global Malaspina Expedition - Malaspina viral metaG DeepMed_904 (SPAdes) (version 2) | ecosystem: Environmental > Aquatic > Marine > Oceanic | place... | reverse complement strand
GCTCCATTCTGCAATTTCGCCCGCACCTAGCGGTTGCGTATGGAGTGGCAAGCCGTCATTGCCGCATATGGCGTCACTGCCGTCACAGCTGTAATCGCTGCCGTCAATCAGTTGTAAGCCCCAGCCGCCTGAGCCTTGGATAATCTGATAGCCGCCTGATGCCAGTGTATACTTATAGAGCTCACCTTCCTGCCAGCCCTGCGCAGGCCAAAACATCAGTCGTCTTGGTTCCTTGATTAGATGTCCGGGAACGCTTTCCTGCACATTTCCGTCCTGGTCGATGCGCTCTACTTGGAAGCTACTTCCTAGCTGCACACTGTTGGGGTCAATGTCCTTATGGAACTGGACAATAATTGGACGATCTGCAGATAGTTCCGAGACTGGTATTAAGTCATCAGTTTCTCTGTGATCGTTCTCGTAGCCTTCGAAGATACCTGGCATACCCCCGGCGCAGCGGCCGCTCCATCCGTTGGCTAGATCACGGCTGCTCGGATCCAAGGCACAAGGGAAACCGGGGTACGTAGCTAGTACAACTGGGGCGGCTTCTGCTATGGGGTCTCTACGGCTGCCATCACCGAATACGTCCACGTTTTCAACTAAAACTGGTAGTTCAAAGGTTTCATCAAAGGCCGCTGCCAGTTCGTTCCCTGCCACATCGGAGATGTCGGAACTGAGCTGTACTCTGTACACCAGCGGGCTGTTCTCCGGGCTGTAGCGAAGCGGTTCATCAGGGCGTATCACCAGGGCTGCACCGTCCACGGTAACGTCGGCGCCGATCGGCGTGCCGTTCTCGGTGAAAGTAACGTTGCCCTCAATGCTTTCCGGGTCCAGAGGCTCATCAAAGTTCAGAATAATGGGCTGGCCGGGCTTAGCCAGGTCCGTATTGTCGCCGGGTACCCAGCTCTGTAGCACCGGGCCGATGGCGTCTTCCTTGGCGGCCCGCGCGTCCGCGAGTAGGCTATCAGTTTGTTCCTTATAGGACTGAAGCTGGAAGCTCAGCAGGCCGTGGCCGTATTCCAGGCCGAGCACATCCGGCTCCACCATGCTGGTGGCGTCTATGTTCAGCACGCCGCCGTTGGGGTCGACTTCGGCCACGCCCACCAGGTGGATGTGCAGCAGGTTCTGGGTGAAGCCGCCGTTGGCTTTCGCATTCTCGGTGGCGATGCCCACGTCCATGAACAGGTGCACGATACGCAGGTTGTCCTGGTGGTCCGTGTAGGGGTTGGGCACCAGGTAACCGGTTGCATCGGATAGAATGCGCATGGTTACCGCGCCAGAGCCGAAGCCGGCGTCCACTTCGCCGCCGATTAAGACCGTTTCGATGGGCGTGCCTTCCAGCAGGGTGCCCTTGGGCAAGCGGATCGGTGTCACCTCGGTGTATTGGGTGACGTCCGCCAGCTCGGCGATGACAAAGTCGGATTGTGCCTGGGTGACGTTGGCGTTGTCGCCCAGCAGCGTGCCGTTTACCGGTACCTGGTTAATGGCTTTACCGGTGAGACGTGAGGTACCGCTCTGTGTGATTTTTTGCACCAGAAAGCCTGGCTCGCCGCGTGGTGAGGAGTCTTTGGGCGTGAACTCGATGGTTTGCTCATCGAACGATTCGCCGTAGGTGCTCATCAGGCCGGCGCCGAGGGTGAGGGTGTAGGTCTCGCCAGGTTTCAGGTAGTCATCCGTCGGGTCCACGGTCATGTAGGCGCCATCCACCAGCAGGCCGGCGTCCACTTCCATGCCTTCGCTATCACGCAGTACCACGGAGTTGCCGTCTCCATAGGTGGCAGTAGCTCCATCAATCGGCTGGGTGAACTGGAAACGAAAGCTGGAGAAATCCATGTAGGGTTCCAGCTCGGATCCGTTCGGGAATTGTCGGTCGACCACGAAATCCTGGCTTTCCGCCACCAGGCTTTTGGGGCCTTCTTGAAGTGGTCTGGTCTTGAACGTCAGGGTCTGGTCCTTGGCGGTGCCTTTGTTCAAGCGTAGATCGCTGATCTCGACGGTATACTCGTTCTGCGGCATCAGTGGCTGCGTCGGCGTGAGCAATACGCCGCGGGGCTCGCCGGGTACCTTTTCGCTGGTGAAGTCCAAGTCGGCACCGTTCTCGTCGCAGCACAGCGTGACACTTTGATTAACATTGCCCAGCGAGACAGCGCTGGTGAAACGCAGCGCGATGGGGGCCTTGGTGGGCACTTCGCCCTGGCCGTTGTCCGGGTAGGCGTAGAGCAGGGCCTGCGCGCCGGATTCGCCCGGGTTGCTACCGAAGTCGTCCACCGGTGAATCGCCGCCGTCGCCGCCACAGGCGGCCAGCAGCGTGGCGGAGGAAAGCAGTAGCAATGACTGCTTCAGGATTGTTGTCTTCATTATTGTCCCTCCCTCTTAAAACTGCATGCTGATGGAGCCGGCGAATACGTTGACGTCGCCTTTGGTTTCCACCACGTCGTTGTTCAGTGCGGTCGGCTGGCTGGATACGATCTGGAACTCACGCTCTTCCATCAGGTGGTACTGATAGCCGAAGTCGAGACGCAGCGGATGCTTGAGGCCGTAAACGTGGTCGAAGGTGGCGCTCATGCCCAGGCCGATCACGGTGCGGTCGGCGTCCAGGTAGTTCACTTCCGGGTTCACGTCGTTGGCCAGCGGCGATTCCTCGAACGCCACGCCACCGGTGAGGGTGAAGGTGTCGTTCAGGTAGTACTCGGCGCCGATGCGCGGGATGACGATGTCGTCGAACTCCAGATCCAGGTTGTTCTTGACGGTGTCGTTCTTGAGCTCGTCTTCCAGGGCGGACCACTCCTGCATTTCCACCGCCAGGCCCAGGCGCCATTTGTCGCGCTTGAGCTGCATGCCCAGGGTGTAGATGTTGGGCTGGTAGGAATCCACCGTGGCGATGTCGATGAACAGGCCGGGATCCGGGATGGTGCCGGGGATCACGGTGTTGGCGTTCACTTCCACGGAAGAGTCGGAGTAACCCTTGAAGGCAAACGCGGTTTCCAGGCCGTCGTACCAGCATTTTGCGTCCGGGCAGAAGGTTTCTTCCCAGTCGAAGTTCATGCTGATAATCGGGCGGATCACCGGCTTGGCGGAGACGTTGAGCTCTTCGTACTCGGTCTCGCCGGCCAGGTTGGTCTGCGCCACCAGGGAGGCCTCGGATTTGAGGGTGACCTTGGTGCCGATGCCGACGTCCAGGCCGCGCCAGATGTGGGTGCCCACGCCGATGCTCAGAAACAGCGGCTGGCGGCCGTAGTTGAAGTACTGGCCGTCCGGGTCGGTGCGGGAGCCAAAGGCGAGCAGCTCGTCGCCGAACTTCTCGGAGCCGATCATCACGCCCAGGTACATGGGCTGGCCCAGCTCGGTGAGGTCGCTGAGGTCCGCTTTCAGGCCCAGCAGCACCTGCTGGGTGGGGTCGTCCTGCACCGTGTAGGTGCCGAACTGCTGGCTGTCGGCCTTGAGATTATGCTCGGCGTGCATCAGGCCGGCGGTCAGCTCGCTCTTGGTGCTGTGCGCCAGATAGGCCGGGTTGTAGTAGGTGGTCGACACCTGGGTGTTGAACATGGACAGGGCCTGGGCGGACGCAATATCCGTGGGCAACAGGCCGTAAGTGGTGGCGGTGTTGCCCATGTTCGCCAGGGCAACGCTCGGGGCAAGAAAAAGAGCACCGGCTGTCAGGCCGGTGCAAACACGCAAATAGGTTCTCATCAGGAGCCTCCATTATTGTTATAAATGCGCTATGTGTTTTTGAATCAGGCCGTTATGAAAAATGGCAACGCAGAGCCTGCGTCCGCTCTACGGTCCGTCTAAACTGGAAAAACATGAAAGGGGGGGGTCAAAAAAATGAAAACATGACGTAAGGTGCTGATTTAAAAGGGTGACCTTATGGTCAAAAAATAGATAAATGACGCCAAAGTTATTATTAATAAGCCGTCATGAACGCATGTTATGCTATTTTTAGAAACAAAAAGTACATAAAAATCTACCCTCTTTCTGTCATTTGCGGACATTTTTAAAAAGGGGACGGATGAATATGACAGGTTTAGAAAGTTTGGTATCTGATTATAAAAGAAAGTCCCGTATCTGCATTCTTGCCTCAACAATGGAACCGTGATTCAATCGTTGAAAGACTGGAATCAGGATTCCGATCATGGCGAACGCTAATGGCGTATAGAGAGACGGCGCAGGTAAAGGCGCGCAAGGCGGCGCAGCGCGAGGCGTTGCTGCGCACCGCCGAGACCCTGGTGCGCGAGGGCGGCTTCGCCGCCATGACCATGCAGACGGTGGCGGACCGCGCCGGCGTGGGCGTCGGCACGCTTTACCGCTATTTCGACAACAAGGCGACCCTGGCGGCGGCGGTGTTCGCGGTGGCCACCCAGCGGGAAGTGGACGCGGTGGACCGGGCGCTGGCCGGCGGCGGCGATGCCTCGGCGCGGCTGGAGCGGGCCCTGCGGCTGTTTGCTCGCCGGGCGCTGGCGGCGCCGCGGCTGGCGTGGGCGCTGATCGCCGAGCCGGTGGAGCCGGAGGTGGACGCGGAGCGGCTGCGCTACCGCGCCGCCTACGCGGCCCTGTACCAGCGGGTGCTGGACCAGGGCGTGGCGGCCGGTGAATTGCCCCCTCAATCCACGGCGCTGGCCGCCGCCGCCCTGGTGGGCGCGATCGCGGAGGCCCTGGTCGGCCCCTTGGCGGCGCCGCTCAACGACGCGAGGCTGGCCGATCATCTGGCCGCGTTCTGCCTGCGCGCGGTGGGCGCCCCCGGAAAGACACAGCATGACGAACTCATTGAAGCGGGAGAAAACCATGAACGCTCAGAACGATTCACTGGATAAGGCGGTCCCGCAAGCGGACGCCCTGGCCAACACCCATGAGGTGTTCAACCAGGCCACGCCGCTGCAGGATTACAACGCCTTCCGGGGCGACACCGCCCTCTACGACGCAGTGCTGCGCGAAGGCGGCGAGCGCGGCGTCGAGGAGCTGGACCGCTACGGTTTCGAGACCACCCGCCCGGAGGTGATCGAGTGGGGCTACCAGGCCAACGCCAACAAGCCGGAGTTCGAGACCCACGACCGCTACGGCCACCGGGTGGACCAGGTCAATTACCATCCGGCCTATCACAAGCTGATGGACATGGCGACGCGGGAAGGCCTGCATTCCTCGCCCTGGACCGATCCGGGGCCGGGGGCCCAGGTGCTGCGCGCCGCCAAGTACTACATGCACGCCCAGGTGGAAGGCGGCCACGGCTGTCCGATCACCATGACCTTCGCGTCGGTGCCGAGCCTGCGGCTGACGCCGTCCCTCGCCGAGCGCTGGCTGCCCAAGGTCACCGCCCGCGGCTACGATGGCCGCAATGTCAGCCATCACGACAAACAGGCGCTGACCATCGGCATGGGCATGACCGAGAAGCAGGGTGGCTCGGACGTGCGCGCCAACACCACCCGCGCCTACCCGCTCGGCGCCGGCGGTTCCGGTGAGCTCTACGAACTGGTGGGCCACAAGTGGTTCATGTCCGCGCCGATGTGCGACGCCTTCCTGATGCTGGCCCAGTCGCCGGGCGGCCTGAGCTGTTTCCTGGTGCCGCGCTGGCGCGAGGACGGCAGCAAGAACCCGCTGCAGGTGCAGCGCCTCAAGAACAAGATGGGCAATGTGTCCAACGCCTCCTCCGAGGTGGAGCTGCGCGGCGCCCACGGCTGGATGGTCGGCGAAGAGGGCCGCGGCGTGCCGGCGATTATCGAGATGGTGGCGATGACCCGCTTCGATTGCATGATCGGCTCGTCCGGCGGCCAGCGTCAGGTGGTGGCCCAGGCGGTGCACCACGCCGCCCACCGCGCCGCCTTCGGCGAGACGCTGCTCGACCAGCCGCTGATGCGCAATGTGATCGCCGACCTGCAGCTGGAGGTGGAAGGCTCGGTGGCGATGACCCTGCGCATGGCGCGGGCCCTGGATAACCTGGACGACGAGCACGAGAAACTGTTCACCCGGCTGGGCGCCGCCGTGGGCAAATACTGGATCTGCAAGCGCACCCCGCACCACGCCTATGAGGCGATGGAGTGCCTGGGCGGCAACGGCGTCACCGAGAATTTCATTCTCGCCCGGCTGTACCGGGACGCGCCGATTAACGCGATCTGGGAAGGCTCCGGCAATGTGCAGGCGCTGGACGTGCTGCGCGCCATGAACAAGAGCCCGGCGGTGGTGGACACCTGGTTCGAGGAGCTGGCCGGCGCCCAGGGCAAGAACGCCACCCTGGACAACGCCATCAACGCGCTCAAGAAAGAGCTGGCCGATCCGGAGGAGATTCAGTTCCGCGCCCGCGACCTGGTGGACCGCATGGCGCTGACCATGCAGAGCGCGTTGCTGGTGAAAGCCGGTAACGAGTCGGTGAGCGAGGCGTTTATCGCCGCGCGGCTGGGCGGCGGGCACACCCGCAACTACGGCAGCCTGCCACGCGGCCTGGACATCGACACGCTGATCCGGCGCGCCAATCCGCTGGAGAGCTGACGCTTCAAGCCTCAAGCTACAAGCTACAAGCAGGCCGTACTGGAGGAGAGGCCGTGCCGCTGGCGGGGCCGTGGGCGGCTTGCGCCGCCCGATGCAGGATTCAGGATGCAGGATACAGGGGCGAGGTTGGTGCTATCCGATTGGGGTCTCGCTTCGCATCGGGGCCCGGCGTTGGGTTGTGGTGCCAAGTGAGAAGGTTGGCACCACGCCACCCCCTGTATCCTGCATCCTGTATCTTGAATCGTCTTTTGGTGCTCGACAGGCACGGCCCCACCGCCACGATATCCTGGCTTGCAGCTTGCAGCTTGCAGCTTGCAGCTTGCAGCTTGCAGCTTGCAGCTTGCAGCTTGCAGCTTGCAGCTTGCAGCTTGCTAAAGCTTGAGGCGGCCGAGCACCTCGAACCAGAGCGCGCGGAACGCCTGGGCGGCCGGCGTGTAGGGGGCGAACTCGCCCACCGGCGCGCGGTGGTCGCCCATCTGTTCCACGTGGGTGGAGTAGGGAATCCAGGTTTTGAGGCCGTTTTTCATCAGCGCCGGGCGCTTGACCAGCATCTGCACGTGCAGGTCCCGGCGCCGGTCCACCATGTTGAAGAACGGCACCACCTGCAGGTTCTTGATGTTCTTGCTGTCGATCCAGTCGAGCACCTGCTCGAAGGCGCGCAGGGACAGGTGGGTGGGAATCACCGGCACGAACAGGTAGTCGGCGGCGGCGAACACGCTTTCCGCCAGCGGGCTGAGCGTCGGCGGGCAGTCCAGCAACACCAGCTCGTAGGATTCGCCGAACGGCGCGATCAGTTCCTTGAGGCGGTTCTTGCCGCCGCCGCTTTCCGCCAGTTTGACGTCCGCGTTGCGCATGCTGATGTCGGCGGGCACCACGTCCAGGTGCGGCCAGCGGGTCTCGCGCTTGAGGCGGCCCAACGGTTGTTTGCCCTTCAACAGGCTGCCGGCCTTGTAGCCCGGGTTATCCTGGTCCACGCCCAGGTAAAAGCTGGCGGCGCCTTGCGGATCGAGATCCCAGAGCAGGGTGCGGTGTTTCCAGCGGGCCGCGTGCCAGGCCATGTTCACGGCCGTGGCTGTTTTACCCACCCCTCCTTTCAGGTTGTAAAAGGCGATGGTCTTCATGGCATCCAGGTTCCGGTTTCAGCGGTCGGACTTGGAGGCTAGCATGAAACGCGCGGATCCTCACCGGGGGCCGGCGCCGGCTTGTGATCGGCGCGCCCAGCGGCTTTAATAGCCGGGCCTTCAACCTTCTTAACGCGGAGATCGACCAGGGTGACAGTCGAGAAACGCTACCAGGTGTTCATCAGCACCACCTATCCGGACATGCAGTCCGCCCGCCAGGCCTTGATGCTGCCGTTGCTGGATCTCGGCATGGCACCCATGAGCATGGATTTGCACAGTGCCGAGACCAACAATCTGATGCCGGTGGTGCAGCGCATGATCGACGATTGCGATTATTTCGTGATCCTGCTCGGCGGCCGCTACGGCACCCTGTCACCGCTGGGGCTCAGCTATACCCACCGTGAATACATTTTTGCCGCCACCAAGCGCAAACCGATCGTCACCTTTATCCACGACCAGCCGTTCAGCCTGCCCGCCGAGGCCCGCGAGGACAGCCGTGAAGGGCAGGTGCGGCGCGATGATTTCGCCCGGCTGCTGGAGAACAAGACGCTGGCCTTCCGCTGGCGCGACGAGCGCGAGCTGAGCGAGCAGGTGGCCAAGGTGATGCCCGATGTGATGCGCCAGCATCCCGCCGCCGGCTGGGTGAAGTCGGGCAGCGTCGAGAAAAGCGCCGGCGGTGAAACGGAACGCCTGCGCCGCCGGGTCGCCGAGCTGGAGAAGGAGCGCGAGGAGTGGCTGAGCGGCCAGCGCACGCCGGCGCGCCATCTGGCGCGGGGCTCGGACCGGGTGACGCTGGACTACTCATGCAACGTGTACGAAGGCGGCGACTGCAAGGTGGCGATGGCGTCCTGCGAGCTGGACTGGAACCGGGTGTTCGCCTGCGTGGCGCCGCTGATGCTGAACCCGGTCTCGGAACCGGTGATGCAGAAAGCGCTGGAAGACTATATCGCCCGCAAGGCCCTGGACGACGTGCTGGCGGATTTCCCCAAGGCCCACGCGGTGCGCAACGTGGTGCTGGCCGGCCACGCCTTCAACCAGATCAAGGTGCACCTGCGCGCCCTGGGGCTGATCAACAAGACCTCCGACAACGACAGCCGCGGCATGCCGCTATGGCGGTTGACCGCCCAGGGCGACACCGCCATGAGCCAGGTGATGGCCCGCCGGCGGTAGACTTCGGGGCTTGTGGGAACGGCCGTGGAGCGGGCCTTGTGGGAGCCGGCCCCGCCCGCGAAAGGCAAGCTTAGCTTGCCGGCAGGATCCCAGAGACGCTGATTTTGCTGCCGTTAGAAAGGCCTCTGGGATCCTGCCGGGTGGCTAAAAGCCACCCTTTCGCGGGCTAGGCCCGCTCCCACAAGCCCAGCTTCTGTTTGAGGAAATCGACGATGTCGTCCGCCGGCACTTCCTCGATGTCGCCGTCGCGGCGGCTCTTGTATTCCAGCACGCCGTTGTCCAGGCCGCGCTCGGCCACCAGCACGCGGTGCGGGATGCCGATCAGTTCCGCGTCGCTGAACTTCACGCCGACGCGCTCTTTTTCGCGGTCGTCGAACAGCACTTCGATGCCGGCGGCGGTGAGGTCGGCGTAGAGCTTTTCCGCCACTTCTTTTTCGCGCGGGCTCTTCTTGATGTTGAGCGGAATCAGCGACACCTGGAAGGGGGCGATGGCCTCCGGCCAGACGATGCCGTTGTCGTCGTGGTTTTGTTCGATGGCGGCGGCCACCACCCGGCTGACGCCGATGCCGTAGCAGCCCATGGGCATCACCACGGAGCGGCCGTTGTCGTCCAGCACGGTGGCGTTGAGCGCCTCGGAGTACTTGGTGCCGAGCTGGAAGATGTGGCCCACCTCGATGCCGCGCTTGATGGTCAGGGTGCCGTTGCCGTCCGGGCTCGGGTCGCCTTCCACCACGTTGCGCAGGTCGGCCACTTCCGGCAGCGCCACGTCACGCTCCCAGTTGATGTTGAAGTAATGCTTGCCGTCCTGGTTGGCGCCGGCGGCGAAGTCGCTCATCAGCGCCACGCTGCGGTCCACCACGCAGGGAATCGGCAGGTTCACCGGGCCCAGGGAGCCGGGGCCGGCGCCGATGGCGGCGCGGATTTCCTCTTCCTCGGCGAACGCCATCGGCGTGGCCACGGCGTCCAGCTTCTCCGCCTTGATGTCGTTGAGCTCGTGGTCGCCGCGCACCAGCAGCGCCACCAGGCCGCCTTCGCTGCCTTTCACCACCAGGGTTTTCACGGTCTTCTCGATGGGCAGATCGAACTGCTGCACCAACTGCTCGATGGTCCTGGCGTCCGGCGTGTCGGTGAGCGCCATGTCCGCGCCGGGGGCGGCACGCTCGCCGGCGGGGGCCACGGCTTCGGCCAGCTCCACGTTGGCGGCGTAGCCGGACTGGTCGGAGAAGGCGATGTCGTCCTCGCCGGACTCGGCCAGCACATGGAATTCATGGCTGGCGGCGCCGCCGATGGCGCCGGTGTCCGCTTCCACCGGGCGGTAATCCAGGCCCAGCCGGTCGAAGATCGCGCAGTAGGCGTTGTGCATCACCTGATAGGTCTGCGCCAGCGAGTCCATGTCGGTGTGGAAGGAGTAGGCGTCCTTCATGGTGAATTCGCGGGCGCGCATGATGCCGAAGCGCGGCCGGATCTCATCACGGAACTTGGTCTGGATCTGATAGAAATTGGCCGGCAGCTGCTTGTAGCTGTGGATCTCGTTGCGCACCAGATCGGTGATCACTTCCTCGTGGGTGGGGCCCAGGCAGAAGGGGTTGTCGTGGCGGTCGGTGAAGCGCAGCAGCTCGGGGCCGTAGGCGGGCGCCCGGCCGGACTCTTCCCACAGCTCCATGGGCTGCACCACCGGCATCAGCACTTCCTGGGCGCCGGCGCGGTCCATTTCCTCGCGGATAATACGCTCCACCTTGCGCAGCACGCGCAGACCGGATGGCAGCCAGGTGTACAGGCCGGAGGCCAGCTTGCGGACCATTCCGGCGCGCAGCATGAGCTGATGGCTGACTACCACCGCGTCCGCGGGGGTTTGTTTAACGGTGCCGAGCAGGTACTGGGAGGTGCGCATAATCGAATCTGTGTTGTTGGTGGCTAAAGGCGGCATTCTAGAGCAGCCACAAGTCACAAGCCACACGCCGCAAGCAGGCTGTGCTGGAGGAAAGGCCGTGCCGTTGGCGGGGCCGAGGGCGGCTTGCGCCGCCCGATACAGGATTCAGGATGCAGGATACAGGGGCGCGGTCGATGCGATCCGGTTGGCGCCTCGCTCCGCATCGTGGCCCGGCGCTGTAAGCGTGGTGCGACCCCAGAGGATTCGCACCGCTCCATCCCTGTATCCTGAATCCTGCATCCTGAATCGTCTTTGCTGCTTGACCGGCACGGCCGGCCCGTCACCATCGCCGGCTTGCAGCTTGCAGCTTGCAGCTTGCAGCTTGCAGCTTTATGTTCCCGTTTCGTTTCGGGAGACAGGAATGCTGACAGCAAAACAAGTGGAAGCGCTGATCCGCGGCGGCCTGCCGGCGGCGGCGGAGCAGGGCGTGGTGGTGGAATCCGTGGGCGAGAACCGGGCGCGGGTGCGCTACCGGTTCGCGGAGTCGATGATCCGCCCCGGCGGCACCGTGTCCGGCCCCACCCTGATGAGCCTGGCGGACGCCGCCATGTACGCCGCCATTCTCGCCAACCTGGACGGCCAGGAAATGGCCGTGACCCAGAACCTCAACATCAACTTCCTCAGCAAGCCCGGCCAGGCCGACCTGATCGGCGACGCCGAAATCCTCCGCCTGGGCCGCCGCTCCGCCATGCTCGAAGTGCGCCTCTACAGCGACGGCAACGACGTGATGGTCGCGCACGTCACCGGCACCTACGCGATCCCTAAGGGCAATGGATAATTGAGAATGGGTAATTGGGAATGGCGGCGCATTTTCCATTTTCAATTATCCATTCTCCATTGCCTCTCCCCATTGCTCATTCGAGTTCTTTTTCCCAGATCAGGTCGATGGCTTGGGATTTGCTGCTGGATTGCGCTTCCAGGTGCAGCTGGCGGGTCAGGGTGTAGCGCAGCATGACGGTGGAGATGGCGTCGAACAGGCCCACCGCGTAGGTCAGGTAGAGGCGGTCGGAGATCTGTTTGCCGAGCATCAGCGCGGCGTCGGAGGTCTCCCAGTCGCTGCCGATGGAGATTTCGTCCAGCCCCAGGGTGTCGCCGATCTTGTCGGTGACGCCGCTGCCTTTTTGCAGACCGTAGAGCGCCAGCGCCTGAGCCACCTGGGCGGAATCGCTTTGCGAGCCCCGGCTCAAGGAGCGGCCGGTAACCAGATAGGACATGGCCTCGCTTTCTTCCAGGCTGGGGTCGGAGAAGACGCGCGCGTCCGGTTCCTGCAGGGTGCCGGACAGCTGCACCCCCACCACCAGGTTTTCGCTGGGTATCTTGCGCACCGCGCGGATATCCAGCCCCGGGTTGTCGGGCTGGCCCTGGAACAGCAGGCGGCCGTTTTCGATCAGCAGGTTCTGGCCGTAGGCGCGGTAGCGGCCCTCGGTGATGATCAGCTCGCCGTTGAGCTGGGCCGGCTGGCCGGGCTGCTGGCTGACACGCAGCTCGCCGGTGAGGGTGGCGCGCAGCCCGAACCCTTCGAAACGCACCTGGTCGCCCAGGGTGACGGTGACGCCCATGGCGAACGGCAGCGGCGTGGTCTCCTCGGCGCGGGCGTCCACCAGCACCTGGTCCTCGCTGACGGTGACCGCGCTCTCGGGCAGTTCGCGGGGTTTCAGGTCGGCCTCCGGCACGTTCAGGGTGCCGCTCAGATTCAGGCCGTCACCGTCGCCTTTGAGGGCGAGATCCGGCGAAACGTAGACCTTGGCGTCGGCGCGGTCGGCGACCCGCAGGCGCTCGCCGCGCGCCCACAGGTCCATCGCCAGCGGTGAGCGGGTGGGGGTCCAGGTGCCGCCCAGTTCCAGGGTGCCGTCGCCCAGCCGGGCGCTGCCGTCCAGATTGAGGGTGCCGGAGGCGTCGCCGGTCACCGCCAGGCGAACGCTTTCCGCGCTGATGCCCAGGTCGGGCACCGTGGCGCGGCCGTCGAGCAGCGCGATCTCCCCGTCCAGCCTGGGGCCGGCGGGGGTGCCGCCCAGGTTCAGATCGCCCTGCACCCGGCCTTGCAGCTCACCGACCCGGGGCAGCAACGGCGCCAGGTCGTCCAGGCGCGGGATGTCCAGGCGCAGTCGACCGCTCATCGGCGCGTCCAGGCTCAGACCGCTTTCCACCCGGGCGTGCACTTCGCCCTGATCGGCCACCACCAGATCCAGTTGCTGATCGAGACGGTCGTTGTCCAGGTTGCCGGTGAGCGCCGCTTGCTGGAACACCAGGGTCAGCGGCGGCTCGGCGCCGACGAAGCGGGTGGAGGCGTCTTCCAGGCTCAGCGACCATTGGCCCCGGGGCCGGTCGACGCGGCCGCCGAAGGTGGCGTCGGCACGCAGGCGGCCGTCCAGTTTGACGCCGTCGCCGAGCCAGGGGTTGGCCAGCGCCAGGGGCAGGTCGCGCACTTCCAGGTTGGCGTCGATAGCGCCGTTGGCGGCGTGGTCGCCCGCCAGGCATAAGCGGCCCGGGTCGTCGCGGCTCTGCAGGCAGAGGTTGTCCAGGGATTGCCGGTCGGCGCCCAGGGTAAAGGGCACCGGCTCCGCCAGGGTCCAGACGCCCAGTTGTCGCTCCTGCAGTCGCCAGTCGAGCAGGCGCCCGGACCAGACCAGGTCGCCGTTGAGGCCGGCCTGGGCGGTGAGCGCGGTGGCGGCGCCGTCGTTCTCCACCGCCACGTTCAGGCGGTGGTCGCCGCGCCGGCCTTCCAGGTCGGCGTCCAGGCGTTCGACCCGGGGCTGGCCGTTCTGGCCGAGAGCGCGGCCCTGCAGCGCCAGGCTCATTGGCGTGTCGCCGGCGTTGAGGTCCTGGAAGCGGGCGCTCAGGGTGTCCAGCCGCCAGTCCTGGTAGCCCAGGGCGTCACCTTTGGCGGTGCCGCTCAGCCGGGGCGCGTCGAGCGGGCCGCGCAGGCGCCAGTCCGCCCGCAGTCGGCCCCGCGCCGGGCCGTACCAGCGTGTCAGCCGTTCGATGTTGAGGGTGCCGTCCAGGTTCAGGCTGTCGCCCACTTGTCCGCGGGCGCTGAGGCGGTCCGCGCCCCAGCGGCCGTCCAGGGTGACCGTCAGATCGCCGCCGGTGTCCTGGCGGGCCTGGCCGTTCAGGGCCACCGGGTCGCCCTGCAGGGTGCCGGTGAGCGACAGCGGGTCGGCGTTCAGGGCCCAGTGGTCGGCGCCACGCCAATGGCCCCGGGTGCGCGCCTTCAGGGTCAGATCGCCGGGCCAGGCCGGCGCCAGGGTCGCCGGGTTCAGGTGTTGCCCTTGGGCGTCCAGGTCCCAGGCCAGGCCGTCCTGGTAATCCAGGCGGCCGCTCAGTGTCAGGCTCTGGCCGTCGTTCTTCAGGCTCAGGGTCTCCAGGGTCAGGCCGTCGAGGCCGGCGTCGCCGAGCAGGGTCACGGCCAGCGGCCGGCCGTCGGCGGTGAGGCTGGTTTGCCCCTGCAGACGGACGCGGTCCAGGGGGCCCTTGGTGCTGAGCTCGCCTTCGCCCAGGCGCGCCGGCACCGGGGTCTCCACCGGCAGGGGTTGCGCCGGCCACTGATGGCGCAGGTCCAGGTGCACCTGACCGTCCCGGTAGCCCAGCTCGCCCTCGGTGATCAGTTGCGCCGGCGCCGAGAGTGCGTGTTCCACCCTGAGGTTTTCCGGTGTGCCCTCGACCCGCAGCCGACCGGCGGTTTGCGGCACCGTGTCCGGCGCCGCCGGGCGCCGCCAGTCCAGCTCGCCGCGCAGGTCATAGGGCGCGCTTAACGGGCCGCTGAGATTGGCGTGCAGACGGGTGTCGGCCACGCTCAGGGCGACGCGGGGCAGGTTGAGCTTGCGCCAGGCGGCCAGCTCGCGGGCCTCGATACGGTCGATGTGCAGCGGCGATTCGCCGGCCAGGGTGAAGCGGCCCACCGACAGGGTCTCCACGCGCACGCCCAGGGGCAGTGTCAGGCTGTCCGGCAGCTCGAAGGGCGGCGCGTCCGGTTCCTCCGGCTCCCCCGCCGGCAACGTCAGGGTCACCTGCTCGGCACGCAGAGCCTGGATCACCAGCCAGCCGCCGAGCAGCTCGCCGGGGGCCAGTTCCAGGTGCAGGTCGCTCAACGCCACGGCCAGGGTTTGCTCGGCGTCGCCCTGACGGTAGTTGAGCGCGCCCACGTCGACGCCGGAGAGCAGGTTGCCGCGCCACTCCTCGACGCTCAGTTCGCCGGGCAGATAGGGGCCGGCCCGGTCCAGCAACCAGAGGTTGCCGGCGCGGGTACCGAGCAGCGCCAGCAGGGCGCCGATCAGCAGCAACGGGATCAGCAGCAGGCCGATCAGCAGGGCGCGCTTCACAGGTCCGGCCCCATGCTCAGGTGCAGCCGCCACTCCCGCCCCTCTTCGATGCCGCGCGCGAAGTCCACGCGGATCGGGCCCAGCGGCGAGCGCCAGCGCACCCCGAAGCCGGCGCTGTGGCGGATTTCATAATCGTCGAAATTGTTGAAGGCGTTGCCGGCGTCGGTGAACACCGCCAGGCTCCACTGTTCGCTGACCGGGTGGTCGTACTCCAGGCTGCCGACCAGCAGGTGGCGGCCGCCGATCACTTCGCCGTCGTTGTCCAAGGGGCCCAGGGATTCGTAGGCGAAGCCGCGCACGCTGGCGTCACCGCCGGCGAAGAAGCGGATCGAGGCGGGCAGTTCGGTGACGTCGGAGACTTCGGTATAACCCACTTCGCCGCGGGTAATGATCCGGCCGCCGAACAGCGGAAAGATCAGCTTGCTCCAGCCGTCGAACTGGGTGAACGACGCCGACGAGGCCAGCGCCTTGTGGGCGCCGCTGACCTTGCCGCCCAGCCGCCAGCCGAAGCGGGGATAGATCGGGTCGTCGTATTCCACCCGGCTGAGCTGGAAGCCGGGGATCACCAGCTCCACCTGGTCGAGCTGGTCGGCCACGGTGTAGGTCTCGCGCAGGTATTCCAGCGAGGTGGTGGCCACCCAGTCGGAGTCGAGTTTGATGATGTAGTCGGCGCTGGTACTGAAAATCTCGCTGTCGCTGGTGTCGGTCTCTTCATTCACATAGCGGGTGCGCAGCTCGATTTTTTCGTTGATCGGGTCGCGCAGCGGGATGGTGTAGCCGGCGCCCACGCCCTGACGCACGCTGGAGAGCTCGGTTTCCACCCGCGCGGTGTGGCCGGCGGCGTTGACGCGGCGGTTCTCCACCCCCAGCCGCAGGCGCGGGCCGGTGTCGGTGCTGACGCCGACGCCGGCCAGCAGCGCCCATTCGTTGCGCGGGTTGAAGTGGATGCTCACATCGATGGTCCGGCTGTCCGCGTCCGGCTCGCCCCGGTCCAGGCGCACCGCGCTGAAATAGCCGGCGCCCAGGTAGGCCTGCTGGGTGGCGAGCAGTTTGTCGTTGCTGAACGGCTCGCCGCTGTCGAACTGCAGATAGGCGCGGCGCAACCGTTCGTTGATCTGGTCGTCGCCGGTCAGGGTGATCTCGCCGAAGCGATAGCGCGGGCCGCTGTCCACGTGCAGCACCACCCGCGCTTCACGGCGGTCCCGGTCCACCTCCAGACGGTGGCGGGTGACGCTGCCCTCGGCGTAACCCCGGTTGATCAATAACTGCTGGAGCGACTGCTTGAGGCGGCTGTAGCGGTCGTGGCGCAGCCGCTGCCCCTGTTCCAGGCCGGCGTTGTCGATGGTGCGCTGGAACGCCGGGTCGTCGGCGGCGTCGCCGTTGAGGGTGATGTCCAGGGCGCTGATGCGGGTGGGCTCGCCGGGGTCGACCGTGAGGGTGAGGGCGAAGCAGCGCTCATCATCGGCGTCGCGCCATTGCGGCGTTAACACCGGCTGGTAAAAGCCCAGTGCCTGCAGGGCGGCGCGGCTGTTGTCGCGTACCTGGCGCTGGATCAGGGCTTTCTGGCCGGGGCCGGGGCGGCAGGGGTAACGGCTCAGGTCGATCAGGGTGCGGAGGTTGGCCTCGACGCCTTCCGGCCATTCCCGGTCGCCGGCGGTCTTCAGGGTCAGTTCCGGGGCCGGGTCGGCGCTGACCCGGCCAGGCATCGCCGAGGCCGTGAGGATGGCCAGGACCGCCAGGGTTGCGAGGCTGTAACGGCTGCTCATCGGCGCCCTTGTGATTCCTGGAATAAGACACCGCATTGTGGTCAACCTGGTGCACCGGGGGAAGTGTTTCGCGTAATAACGGTGTTAACGATCGCGCTGGAAGTGGCTCGGGCTGGGGCGCTTTTTCAACCGGCGCTGCAGGGTGCGGCGGTGGATGCCGAGGGCCTCCGCCGCTCTGGATATATTGCCGTCGTGGGCGTCAAGAACCCGTTGGATGTGCTCCCACTCCAGACGCTGCAGGGACGGCGGCGCTTCGGGGAGATCGCCGATGTCGGCGGGGTCGCGGCCCAGGGCGTCGAGGATTTCCCCGGCGCTGGCCGGTTTGGTGAGGTAGTTGTGGGCGCCGCGCCGGGTCGCGGCCACCGCCGCCGGGATGCTGCCGTAGCCGGTCAGCACCAGCACCCGGCAGTTCGGGAAACGCGCCAGCAGCGGCTGGATCAGATCCAGGCCGTTGTCGTTGCCGAGATTCTGGTCGAGCACCGCCGCGTCCAGGGTGGCGAGCGTGGCCAGCAGCGCGTGCGCCTGTTGCAGATCGGCGGCATGGTGCACCTCGATGCCGTGGCGGGCGAACGCGCGCCGGGCCTGCTCGGCGAGCAGGGCGTCGTCTTCAAGCAGCAGCAGGGATTCAGGCGTCATGCTCGCTCCATTCGATGCGCGCCTGGCTCCACTGGCGCTCGAAACGCAGGGTCAGAGTCGCGCCCAGTGCCGCCAGGGTGCTTTCCACCAGCGCCAGGCCCACGCCCAGGCCCTCTTCCGCGCGGCGTTCCGGGTGGTCGGGGCCGTCGTCGCTCACCTGCAGCAGCCAGCCGCCGCCGGGCAGCGCCGCCAGGCGCACGTCGAGGCGTTCCGCGCCGGCGTCGATGGCGTTGTAACCGAGATTGGCCAGCACTCGGAACCAGGCCGCGCCGTCATTGAAACACTGCCCTTCGGGGCCGCTCACCGACAGGGCCAGCGTCGGGTGCAGGTGGCGCAGATGGTCCCGCACCCGTTCCATCAGCGTCCGGTAGGCGGGCCGCTCCGGCAGGCTGTCCGCGTCCGCGTTGCGTAGCCGGGCGGCGACACGCCGGGCCAGGGCCTCGATCTGCGCCAGATCGTCGCGGGTGCTTTGCGGCAGCCCCGGTTCCCGGGCGGCGTTGTCGGCCAGCATCACCAGGCTGCTGAGCGGCGTGTTCAGTTCGTGGGCCTGATGGGCCAGGGTCGCGGCCACCTGGTAGAGCCGTTCACGGCGGCCGGCCAGTTCCAGCAGCCGGTCGTGCTGACGCTGTTGCTGGCGGGCCAGGCTCTGGATCACCTGGCCCAGGGCGGTCAGCAACAGCGCCAGGGCGACGAAGACCACGCCCATGCCGAGACCGTGGGTGTGGCTCAGCTCCCGGGTCAGGGCGTGCAGGGTGGAATGCGCCGGCGGGGCGCTGTGCCACAGGGTGGCGAGCAGATAACCGCCCAGCGTCACCACCAGCAGCGAGAGCGCGGCGCCGCGCCCCAGGGTCAGCGCGCCGAGCAGCAGCGGCACCAGCAGGTAGAACGACAACGGGTTACCGGCGCCGCCCAGTTGCTGCAGCAGGCCGACGAAGATCACCACGTCCAGGGTCAGTTCCAGGGCCAGCAGGCGCTGTTGCCGGCGGGTATTGAGGCTGGCCAGGGCGATCAGGTTGGGCAGCAGCAGCGCCGCCAGCCACAGCAGCGGCTCCAGGCTGGCGGGGGCGCGCGCGATTTGCTGCAGCACCAGCAGGGCCAGCGCCAGGCACAGTACCAGCAGGCTGCGCAGGCCGATCAGCCGGCGGCGCCAGACGCGTTGCAGGGTTGAGTTCATGGGCGCGGATTGTACCCCCGGTGGGCGGAGAACGGCAGGTGGCGTTTTGCCGCGCCGGTCAGTCGGCGCGCCGGGCGCTGCCTTGCAGCAGCTCGGCCATCAGCCCGGGCAGTTTGCGGTGCCGGAAAACCCGCGTGTCGCTGAGGTCGAAGCCGGCGTCGCGCAGGGTATCCGGGGTGGGGCGGGTGAGATGACAGCCGCAGGCCAGATGATGCCAGAGCGGGTCCACCCGCCGTTGCCAGCGGAAGGTGCGTGGGCGACCGCTGGCGATGTGTTCCAGCAACAGAAGACGCCCGCCCGGGGCCAGCACCCGGTGCATTTCGCGGGCGGCCAGCTCGGGCTCTGGAATGGTGCAGAACACCAGGCAGGCGACCACGGTGTCGAAGTGGCCGTCCGGGTAGGGCAGCCGGCGGGCGTCGCCCTGCAGCAGGTGCAGCGGTTGGCGGACGCCGGCTTCCCGCGCGCGGCGGCGGGCCAGCGCCAGCATCGCCGCCTCCGGCTCCAGGCCGTGGATCTCGCTGACGGTGTCGCCGTAGAGGGCGAGATTGGCGCCGGTGCCGATGCCCAGCTCCAGCACGCGGCCGCGGGCGCCCTGCAGCAGACGCTGGCGGTCGCGGTATAGTGGACGGGTGGCCCAGTCGAGCAGCTTCGGGAATAGACGGTCCTGGTACCAGCGCATGGTAGCTCCTTGTTGTGGCGGTTATTGCCGCTCGGGCAGTACGTAGTCGTCCGGGTTTTCCAGCATGTCGGTGGTCAGGGGCCCGGAGATCACGCTGGTCAGGTTGCGGTCGGTGTGCTTGCTGAAGGTGCGCCGGGCCTTCTCGAACAGCCGGAAGCTGCGGAAGTTGAGCGCGTACAGGCGCACTTCGCGCAGCCGCTGGTAAGAGTACATCACATCCAGCGCGTCCATGGAGAACTGCGGCTTGAGCTGCATGGCGGTTTCCAGATGGCTGATCGCCTCATTGAGATCCCGTTTGCGGTTCATGTAGATCAGCGCGTTGGCGTACTCGTAGTGGACGATGGGGATGTCCGGGGCCAGCGTCAGGGCCTCGTCGAAGGAATCCTGGACCGTGGTGGTGCGCGCGCCGTAGGTCATGCGGCCGGTGAACTTGCCCACCCGGCGCATGATGCCGGCGTCCACGCCGGCCAGGAAGGCATGGCCGAGCGGGTGATCGGGCATGATCTCCAGGACCCGTTCCGCGTTGTTCTTGATCTTGCTGATATAGCGGCGGGCGACAATGATCGGCACCGGCGATTCCTCGGCGATACGGGCGATGGCGTAGGCGTAACCGAGGCGCACCACGGCCACCACCGGCTCCATTTCCGGGTCGTCCTCGGCGGGCTCCATCAGGTCGAAGTAGCGCTCGGTGCGGTTGGCCATGTCCTGCAGCATCATGTATTTGACGCTTTGCCGGTCGGCCAGATAGATGGCGTAAAGCAGCTGCGCGAACAGCGCCGGGATCTCGCCGATGGGGCCCAGTTCCAGGCCCAGGCGGCGGGCGGTCTGGAAGTTGCCGGCGAAGAAGTGGCGCCAGACGTTGACGTAGCGGCGTTCCAGCTTCTGGAAGTCGCCGTCGAAATCCTCCAGCCCGTCGCGCAGGAAGGGGTACTTCTCAAACTGCCGGCGCAGGTAGTCCGCGGACGGGTAGGGCATGCGCAGGCCGCGCATCAGGTAGTCCCATTTGTCGCGGATTTCGGCGTCGGTGTAGGTGAAGTAGGCGCGGTTGTAGGGGACCTCGTTCCAGGGCTCGATGAAGATACGTTCATCGACCGGGATGTTCTCCATCTCCAGTTCTTCCTGGGTGACCTGCTCTTCCTCGTCGATCAGCAGGGCCGGGTCGATATCCGGGGTGTTCTGTGCCTGCAGTCCCAGGCTGGTCAGGCACAATACGATCAGCAGGGGCCAGCGCCATCCCGCGCGGCCTCGGTGAAGTTCCACTTTCATTGTTATGCTCTTCTTTTTTTACAAAGCGAGCCGAACCTTGCCATGGGAAGAGCGTGTCGAACAAGAATTCACCAGCCGGGGGAGCGCGGCTCTACGGTCAGTCAGCCGCCGGCTTTTTCCAGGATCGCCACGAAGGGTTCGCTTTTACCGTGGCCGCGGACGATGTCCAGCAGCGTGCGACCCTGGTCGTCGGTGGCGCGGATATCGCGGTTCCGCGCCTGGAAGAACGCCACGAAGCGCTCGAAGTCCTCCACCCGCAGGGCGCGGTAGGCCTTGAGCAGGACGTGGAAGTCCGGGTTCTCGCCTTCTTCCGGCTGGAAGTCGAGGAACACCTTGATCTGTTCGTCGGTCATCGGCTCGCCGACCACCTTCTTTTTGTCTTTGCGCTCTGCCATTCACCACCTCTGACGTTGTCTGCTTGCGCGGCGCGCTCGGCTCGGCGTCACCGGCCGGGTTTCCAGGGGCGGGGATTATAGGGCTTTACGGCGTCGCGAATAACCCCGGGGGCGGGGAGAGGGCGCGAACAGGGATGGCGGGGACGCTCCGGACCGGCGACCGCGCCGGCCCGGAGGGCGGGACGCGGACTTACTGAGCCATGTCCTTGAGCTTTTTCAGTGGCCGGACCTTGACCACGGTGCGGGCGGGTTTGGCGGCGAAGGTGGTTTCCTGGCCGGTGAACGGGTTGATGCCCTTGCGTGCCTTGGTGGCCGGCTTCTTCTGGGTCACTGCCTTGAACAGACCGGGAAGGGTGAACTGGCCGGCGCCGCGCTTCTTCAGATGACCTTCCATGATATCGGTCAGCTCGTCGAAAACGCTGTTAACGTCTTTCTTGGTGAGGCCGGTGGTATCGCTGATCTGAGCGATGATTTGGGATTTGGTCATCGGATCGGCGATTGCCTTCACCCGACGCGTGGTGGTTGCCGTGGCGGCCTTCTTTGCCGCTTTTTTCTTTGCAGCCATAGGATTGCTTACCCCTTTTGTTGGTGACTTCCTGGAATAAAGAAACTGCGTGTCCCTGTCAGGGCACCCCTGTACTGCGGCCTCAGAGGCACGACTGATACAGTGCGCATCCAGTTATATGCCATGGATATGCCCGGTACAAGGCGTGTAGCCCCTATTTTTTGTGTGTTTCGGCACCGAATCGACGTTCTCGGCGGTCAGGCCGGCAAGGGTTAGCAGGCCCAACCCCGAATCGCTATACTAGGCCGCCTTTTCAGCCACCCAGGCCGTCCCGACGGCGGCTTCATCGGATTCAGGAACGGACAGAACACATGCGAAGCCATTATTGCGGTGATTTGCGAGCCTCCCACGACGGGGAAACAGTGCGGTTGTGCGGTTGGGTTCACCGCCGCCGCGACCACGGCGGGGTGATCTTCCTCGACCTGCGCGACCGCACCGGCCTGGTGCAGGTGGTGTTCGACCCGGACACCGAGGAGGCCTTCGCACTGGCCGACAAGGTACGCGGCGAATACGTGCTGCAGCTTGAGGGCCGGGTGCGCCTGCGCGACGAGTCGGTGCGCAACCCGCGCATGGACACCGGCGACATCGAGGTGCTGGGCCTGTCGCTGACCATCCTCAACGAAGCCCAGACGCCGCCGTTCGAGCTGGACGAATACTCCGCCGCCGGCGAGGAAGTGCGGCTCAAGTACCGCTACCTGGACCTGCGCCGCCCGGAAGCCCTGAAGCGCTTCCAGTTCCGCTCGCGGCTCACCCACGCGGTGCGCGCCCACCTGGAAGGCCAGGGGTTCATGGACGTGGAAACGCCGATCCTGACCCGCGCCACCCCGGAGGGCGCCCGCGATTATCTGGTGCCCAGCCGCACCCACCCGGGCAGCTTCTTCGCCCTGCCGCAGTCGCCGCAGTTGTTCAAGCAGCTGCTGATGGTGGCCGGCTTCGACCGCTACTATCAGATCGCCAAGTGCTTCCGCGACGAGGACCTGCGCGCCGACCGTCAGCCGGAATTCACCCAGATCGACCTGGAGGCGTCCTTCGTGGAGGAGGACGACATCATGGCGATCACCGAGTCGATGGTGAAAAGCGTGTTCAAGGACATGCTCGACGTGGACCTGCCCGCCTTCCCGCGCATGACCTATGAAGAGGCCATGCGCCGCTACGGCTCCGACAAGCCGGACCTGCGCGTGCCGCTGGAGCTGATCGACATCGCCGATCTGATGGACGGCGTGGAGTTCAAGGTGTTCGCCGGCCCGGCCAAGGACCCGAAAGGCCGCGTGGTGGCCATGAAGGTGCCCGGCGGCGGCGACCTGTCGCGCAAGGAAATCGACGAGTACACCAAGTTCGTGGGCATCTACGGCGCCAAGGGCCTGGCCTATATCAAGGTCAACGACCTGGACGCCGGCGCCGAGGGGCTGCAGTCGCCGATCCTCAAGTTCCTCACCGAGGACGCCATCCAGGGCATCCTCAAGCGCACCGAAGCGGCCACCGGCGACCTGATCTTCTTCGGCGCCGACAAGGCCAAGGTGGTCAACGAGGCGATCGGCGCGCTGCGCGTCAAGGTGGGCCACGAGCGCGGCCTGGCGCAGGGCGACTGGGCACCGCTGTGGGTGGTGGACTTCCCCATGTTCGAGGAAGAGGACGGCCGCTACTACGCGCTGCACCATCCGTTCACCATGCCCAAGTGCAATCCCGAGGAGCTTAAGAGCAACCCGGAAGGCGCCCTGTCCCGGGCCTACGACATGGTGCTCAACGGCACCGAACTGGGCGGCGGCTCGATCCGTATTCACCGCCCGGACATGCAGCGCAGCGTGTTCGAGGCGCTGGGCATCAGCGACCAGGAGGCGGACGAGAAATTCGGCTTCCTGCTGGACGGCCTCAAGTACGGCGCGCCGCCGCACGGCGGCCTGGCGTTCGGTCTCGACCGGATGGTGATGCTGATGACCGGCGGCGATTCCATCCGCGATGTGATCGCCTTCCCGAAAACCCAGACCGCCGCCTGCCTGATGACCAACGCGCCGTCGCCGGTGGATAATCAGCAGCTGCGCGAAGTGGGCGTGGCGGTACGCAAAGAAGAGCAATGAGATAACGCGGACAGGTTAGGAGACACCATGGCGGGTCATAGTAAATGGGCCAATATTAAGCACCGCAAGGCGGCCCAGGATGCCAAGCGGGGCAAGATCTTCACCAAGCTGATTCGTGAAATCACCGTGGCGGCCCGCATGGGCGGCCCGGAGATCGCCGACAACCCGCGCCTGCGCGCCGCCGTCGACAAGGCGCTCAGCAACAACATGACCAAGGACACCATCGACCGGGCGATCAAGCGCGGCGCCGGCGATGACGACGGCGCCAACATGGAAGAGATCACCTACGAGGGTTACGGTAAGAACGGCGTGGCGGTGCTGGTGGAAACCATGACCGACAACGTCAACCGCACCGTGTCCGAGGTGCGCCATGCCTTCTCCAAGTTCGGCGGCAACCTGGGCACCAGCGGCTCGGTGGCGTTTCTGTTCACCAAGCGCGGCGAGATCTTCTTCGAGCCGGGCGTGGAAGAAGAGAAGCTGATGGAAGCGGCCCTGGAGGCCGGCGCCGAGGACGTGGAAGAGAACGAGGACGGCAGCTTCCTGGTGATCACCCGCCCGGACAAGAGCTTCGGCGAAGTGGTGGACGGTCTCAAGGCGGCGGGGCTGGAACCGGCCGACGCGGAAGTGACCATGAGCCCCTCCACGGAAGCGGAGATCGACGCCGAAACCGCCGAGACGGTGGGCAAGATGATCGACTTGCTGGAAGATCTCGACGACGTGCAGAACGTCTACACCAACGCCCGGTGGCCGGAAGAATAATTGTGGGAGCGGGCCCTGCCCGCGAAAGGACGGCTGTGCCGGCCGGCAGGATTCCAGAGAGTTTTTCAGTCAGATTCAGAGGTTTCTCGGGGGTTTAAGAGAGCTCTCTGGGATCCTGCCGGGCGCTTCGCGCCCTTTCGCGGGCTTGGCCCGCTCCTACACTGGACATATGAACAGCAGGCAGGTTAGATGTAACCTGCCTTTTTTGTAGGAGCGGGCCAAGCCCGCGCAACGGCCTTTATGACCATTCTTTTGGGCATCGATCCGGGCTCCCGCCACACCGGTTACGGCGTGATCGAACAGGTGGGTAACCGCACCACCGTGATTGATTTCGGCACCATCAGCACGACTGGCGCGGATATGGCGCCCCGGCTGGGCGCCATTTTCGCCGGTCTCTGTGAGGTGATGAGCGCCCACAGGCCGGAGGAAGTGAGCATCGAGAAGGTGTTCATGGCCCGCAACCCGGATTCCGCCCTCAAACTCGGCCAGGCGCGCGGCGCCGCGCTCACCGCCGTGGTGCAGAGCGGCGTGCCGGTGTTCGAGTATTCCGCCCGCCAGGTCAAGCAGGCGGTGGTGGGGCGCGGCGGCGCCGAAAAAGTGCAGGTGGCGGAGATGGTCAAACACCTGCTGGGGCTGGAAAAGCGGCCCCAGGAAGACGCCGCCGATGCGCTGGCGATCGCCCTCTGTCATGCTCACACCCGTGTTTCCCTGGCGCGCATGGGCGGCGCCACCTCGGTACGAAGAAGACGGATACGATGATCGGACAATTACGAGGCACCCTGTTGGAAAAGCAGCCGCCCCGGCTGCTGGTGGACGTGGCCGGCGTCGGCTATGAAGTGGAAGCGCCGATGACGGTGTTCTACGACCTGCCGGAAAGCGGCGCCGAGCTGACGCTCTATACCCATTTCGTGGTCCGCGAGGACGCCCAGCTGCTGTACGGCTTCACCGGCCGCTACGAGCGCGAGCTGTTTCGCAGCCTGATCAAGGTGAACGGCGTGGGGCCGAAAATGGCGCTGGCGATCCTCTCCGGCATCGAGGCCGACCGGCTGGCCGCCTGCATCCGCGACCAGGACACCACCTCGCTGGTGAAGGTGCCGGGCATCGGCAAGAAAACCGCCGAGCGGCTGGTGATTGAGATGTCCGACCGGCTCGACAAGCTGGAAGGCGCGCCGGCGGCGCGGCCCGGGCCGCGGCCCCTGGACGGCCCGCCGGACGGCCGCGCCGACGCCATCGCCGCGCTGGAATCGCTCGGCTACCGTAATAAGGAAGCCGCCGCCGCCGTGGGCCGCGCCGCCGAAGAGGCCGGCGCCGACCCCAGCAGTGAAGAGCTGATTCGCCGCGCCCTGCGAACTCTGGCAAGGTAAAACGCCATGGACAATGATCGTTTGATCACCCCGCTCCCTTCCGACGCCGGCGAAGCGCAGCAGGACCGGGCCATCCGCCCGGCCAGCCTGGCCGACTACAACGGCCAGCCGAAAGTGCGCGAACGACTGGAAATCTTCATCGACGCCGCCCGTGGCCGCGACGAGGCGCTCGATCACACCCTGATTTTCGGCCCGCCGGGGCTCGGCAAGACCACTCTGGCGCACATCATCGCCCGGGAAATGGGCTCACAGCTGAAATCCACCTCCGGGCCGGTGCTGGAAAAGGCCGGCGACCTGGCCGCCATCCTCACCAACCTGGAGGAGGGCGACGTGCTGTTCGTGGACGAGATCCACCGCCTCTCCCCGGTGGTCGAGGAGATCCTCTATCCGGCGATGGAGGACTACCAGCTCGACATCATGATCGGCGAGGGGCCGGCGGCGCGCTCCATCAAGCTGGATCTGCCGCCCTTTACCCTGGTCGGCGCCACCACCCGCGCCGGCCTGCTCACCGCGCCCCTGCGAGACCGCTTCGGTATCGTGCAGCGGCTGGAGTTCTATAACGTCGACGATCTGGCGCGCATCGTCGAGCGCTCCTGTGACATTCTGGCCATACCCGGCGACCAGGAGGGCGCCCGGGAAGTGGCCCGCCGCGCCCGCGGCACGCCGCGCATCGCCAACCGCCTGCTGCGCCGGGTGCGCGATTACGCCCAGGTGAAGGGCGACGGCCGGCTCACCGGCGCGGTGGCGCAGAGCGCCCTGGACATGCTGGAAGTGGACAGCCTGGGCCTGGACGGCACCGACCGCCGCCTGCTCAACATGATGATGCACAAATTCGACGGCGGGCCGGTGGGGCTGGATTCCCTCGCTGCCGCGCTCAACGAGGACGCCGGCACCCTGGAAGAGGTGGTCGAGCCCTACCTGATTCAGCAGGGCTTTATTCAGCGCACCCCCCGGGGACGCCAGGTGACCAACCACGCCTGGCGCCATTTCGGCCTGGTGAAGCCCGCCCGGGACGGGGATTTGTTTAATGAGTGAAAAATTTTCTCAAGGTTCGGAATTTGTCCTACCGGTTCGCGTCTACATCGAAGACACTGACGCCGGTGGCATCGTCTACTACGTGAACTACCTGAAGTTCATGGAGCGGGCGCGCACTGAGTACATGCGGTCGCTGGGCTACCAGCACTATGCGCTGGCCGAGGAAAACTTTCAGTTCGTGGTGCATTCCGCCCAGATCAACTACCGCAAACCCGGCCGGATCGACGACGATTTGCGGGTCAGTGCCCGACTGGTGGCGCTTAAACGTGCCACCCTGGTGTTCGCGCAGCGTGTCACCCGTGACCAGGAAGTGTTGTGCGAAGCTACTATCAAGGTGGCCTGTGTCAGCGCCGACGGCATCAAGCCGGTGGCTTTGCCCGGGCCGCTCCACGACAAGTTCAAGGCTGAATTCGAGGAGTTGGGGTAAATGGAAGACGCTTCGTCCAGCATGTCGATCCTTTCGCTGGTCACCAACGCCGGGCCGGTGGTCCAGCTGGTGATGCTGGTTTTGCTGCTGGCATCGATGATTTCCTGGTACATGATCGTGTCCCGCTTTCGGGTACTGGGCCGCGCACGGCGCGCCGATCATGCCTTCGAGGAGAAGTTCTGGTCCGGCGAGGACCTCTCCAGTCTCTATAACCAGGTGCGCAAGAAGCCCAACCCGGATTCCGCCAGCGAGGCGATTTTCCGTGCCGGTTTCCAGGAGTTCGTGCGGCTGTCCAAGAGCACGCGCGGTTCCGAAGCGATCATGGAAGGCGCCCAGCGCGCCATGCGCGTGGCCCTGCAGCGCGAGGAATCCCGCCTCACCAAGCATCTGGCGTTTCTTGCCACGGTGGGTTCCACCAGCCCGTACATCGGCCTGTTCGGTACCGTCTGGGGCATCATGAATTCGTTCCGCGCCCTGGCCAACGTGACCCAGGCGACGCTGAGCGTGGTGGCGCCGGGTATCGCCGAGGCGCTGGTCGCCACCGCCATGGGCCTGTTCGCGGCGATCCCCGCGGTGATGGCCTACAACCGCTACGCGTCCTTGTCCGAATCCCTGGTGGGCGATTGTGAACTGTTCGCCGAGGAGTTCTCCTCGGTGCTGCACCGCCAGGCCCACGGACGCGACGCATGAGCCGAGGGAGTGCGTCCATGAGTGCGATCCGCGGCCGCCGGCTGCGCAAGAAGCCGATGGCCGACATCAACGTGGTGCCCTACATCGACGTCATGCTGGTGCTGCTGGTGATCTTCATGGCCACCGCGCCGATGATGACCCAGGGCGTGTCCGTGGACCTGCCGCAGACCGACAGCGCGGCGATCACCAACAACGACGAGCCGGTGATGATCACGGTGCGCCCGGACGGCAGCTACTACATTAACGTGGGCGGCGACGGCCAGTCGTCGGCGAGCCTGGAAACGGTGAAGGGCCATGTGCTCACGATCCGGAAACAAAAACCGGATACCCTGTTCCTGGTGGAAGGTGACCAGAACGTGCCCTACGGCAAAGTGGTGGTCCTGATGTCCGAACTGCAGCAGGCCGGCGTCACCAACCTGGGGCTGGTTACGGAGCCGCCGGGGCGTTCATGAGCGATCGTGGCGTTGCGGTCGGGTTTTCCGCGTTTCTGCATCTGCTGGTGCTGGGGCTGATGGTGTTTACCTGGTCCTCGGAGCCGGAGTTGCGGCGGCCGCCGGAAATTCCGCCCCACGTGATGGCCACGGTGATGGAAGAGACGCGCCGCGCGCCGGAGGCCAACACCGCGCCGGCCCGCGAGGAAAAGGATCAGAAGCAGGCCCAGGAGAAGGCGCCGAAGCCGGAGCCCAAGCCCGAGCCGGAGCCGGAGCCCAAGCCTGAGCCGAAGCCGGAACCCAAACCGGAACCGAAGCCCAAGCCTGAGCCGAAGCCGGAACCTAAACCCGAGCCGAAGCCCAAGCCTGAGCTGAAGCCGGAACCCAAACCGGAACCGAAGCCCAAACCCGAGCCGAAACCCGAACCCAAACCGGAACCGAAGCCCGAGCCCAAGCCCAAGCCCAAGCCCAAGCCGGAACCGAAAAAGGAGCCGGCCCCGGAATTCGAGCAGCAGAGCCTGGAAGAGTTGATGGCCGAGGAAGAGCTTGAGATGGCGCGCAAGGAGCGCGAAAAAGTCGCCGAGACACCCGGCAGCGGCGCCTCCGACAGTGACGTTGAGGAAGAGACGGCCAGTTACTCGGACGCCATCCGGAATGCGATTTCACAGCGCTGGCGTATCCCGGGGAATTATCGGAATCGGGATGACGTCAGCGTGCGTTTGCGTGTTCGAGTAATTCCGGGTGGTGAAGTGGTCGGTATCGAGGTAGACAAGTCGAGCGGCTACCCGGATTTTGACGAGTCGGTGGTCAAAGCGGTCGAGTTGGCCAGCCCGTTGCCGGTGCCTGAGGGCAAGTTGTTCGAGAGTTTCCGGAGTTTTCCAATCGTATTCAGCCCCACGGATGTTAAATGATGCGAGTTTTAGCCTTTCCCTTCATCGTCGCGATGCTCTCGCTGCTGGCGGTCAACGCCCGCGCCGAGCTGCTGATTCAGATCACCGAAGGCCGCACGGACGCGGTGCCGATCTCGGTGGTGCCGTTCGCCGGCGCCGGCGACGCACCGGAGAACGTGTCCGACATCGTGCGTGCCGACCTGCACCGCAGCGGTCAGTTCAAAACCCTGTCGCCCAAGGACATGCTGAGCCGGCCCACCAGCAAGGAAGGCCTGTCCTACCGGGACTTCCGGGTGCTCAATCAGGAGTACGTGGTGATCGGCAAGCTCAAGGCCACCGGTACCGGCTCCTATGAGGTGAGCTACGCGCTGCACGACGTGGCCCGCGGCAAGGAACTGATCTCCGAAACCTACCGGCCGCCGGAGTCGCAATTGCGCGACGTGGCGCACGCCATTTCCGACCGCATCTACGAGCAGCTCACCGGCATCCCCGGGGCGTTCTCCACCAAGATTCTCTACGTTACCCACAACCGTGGCGCCGAGCGGCCCTACCAGCTGCAGTACGCGGACGCCGACGGCGCCCGGGTGAAGACCATCCTGCGCAGCCGCGAGCCGATCATGAGCCCGTCCTGGTCGCCGGATGGCACTAAGATTGCTTATGTTTCCTTCGAGAAGAACGGGCTGCCCAAGATCTATGTACACAATCTGAGCAGCGCCGAGCGGCGGGTGGTGGCCCAGTTCAAGGGCATCAACGGCGCCCCCTCCTGGTCACCGGACGGCCAGAAGCTGGCGCTGACCCTGTCCAAGGGCGGCAACCCGGACATTTACAGCCTGGACCTCAACAATGGGGATCTGGAGCAGCTGACCGATCATTACGGCATCGACACCGAGCCTCGCTGGATGCCCGATGGCGACCATCTGGTGTTCACCTCCAGCCGCTCCGGCGGGCCGCAGATCTACCAGCTGAACGTGGACGACAAATCGGTGCGCCGGGTGTCGTTCGAAGGAGCTTACAACGCCCGCCCGGAGGTTACCCCGGACGGTCGGTATCTGGTTTACGTACACCGGCGTAACGGCAGTTTCAACGTCGGTGTGCAGGACCTCCAGCGCGGGACATTCGATATTGTGACACAGACCAATATGGATGAATCGCCCAGTGTTGCGCCCAATGGAAGTATGATAATTTACGGGACGCAACACCGGGGTACAGGGGTCCTGCAAGCCGTCTCCATCGATGGGAGAGTGAAAGTAGAGCTCCCGTCGAAGGAAGGGGAAGTCAGGGAACCGGCCTGGTCGCCGTTCCTCTGAACGGATCTCAGAGTTCCAATCCAGGACATCAATAGGAGTTTTTAGTATGCGTTCATTCATTAACCCGCTTTTCGCCGTGCTTCTGGCCGGCTTGCTGGCTGCGTGTTCCAGTACTCCCACCGAGGAGGACACCTCCGCGACCGATACTCAACCGACCGACAGCCAGAGCAGCCCGGCTGAGCCCGTCGAGCGTCCCGCGCCGTCCAAGCCGGACACCAGCAGCATTCCGGTGACCGCGGACAACTTCCACAACCACCCGTCCAACTACGACGGCACCACCGACACCAAAGTGATTTACTTCGCTTTCGACAGCAACACCGTGCCGGCGGCCGCCTTCGAAACCCTGCGCGCCCACGCCAGCTACCTGAAAGACAACCCGAATGCCAAGGTGCGTCTGGAAGGTCACGCCGACGAGCGTGGCACCCGTGAGTACAACGTTGCTCTGTCCGAGCGTCGTTCCGAAGCGGTCCAGAAGTTCCTGCGCGTGCAGGGCGTGAGCTCTTCCCAGGTGGAAACCGTCGCCTACGGCGAAGAGAAGCCGGCCGCTTTCGGCCACAGCGAAATGGACTGGGCGAAGAACCGTCGCGTAGTTCTTAACTACACCGCCGGCCGTCCGTAAGCCATGCGGTCCAAGCAGGTAATCAAGCGCTTTTTACTGGCTATCCTGCTTGGCGGGCCGGTGCTCGGTGCCCAGGCACAGAGCACCGGCCCCCTGGTCGTCGAGGAGCGTGGCTCCGGCGGCGGCCGGGCCTCGTCGTCCGCCACCGGCAACGGTGGCGGCGAAGAGGGCATCTACCTGCTGATGCAGGAAATGGAGCAGTACCAGAAGCAAGTTCAGAATTTACAGGGTCAGGTGGAAGAGCTTCACCATGAGCTGAACCAGCTCAAAGGCGCGGAGCGGGAACGCTACCTGGACCTGGACACCCGGATTAACGCGCTGGTCGAACAAGTGAACAGCGCCCCCAAGACCGACGCCGAAGCCGGCGACGACGGCGGCAACAGCGACACGCCCGCCGACCCGGAAGCGGACCGCGAGGCCTATTCCGCCGCCCGCGGCAAGCTGCTCGAGCGCGATTTCGACGCCGCGGCCACCGCCTTCGAGGATTACCTGAAGGACTTCCCCCAGGGGCAGTTCCGGGCCCACGCCCACTTCTGGCTGGGCGAGGTCTACACCAACCAGAAAAGCCCGCAGCTGGACAAAGCCCGCAAGCAGTTCCAGACCGTGGTGGACGACTACCCGAACCACAGCCGCGCCCCCACCAGCCTGTACAAACTGGCCAGCCTCCAGGCCCAGGCCGGCAACACCGGCGAAGCGGAAGTCTCCCTGCACAAGCTGATCAAGCAGTTCCCCGACGCCTCCGAGGCGGAAATGGCCAAGAGCATGCTCAAGCAGCTCAACGCCGACTGATTGCAGGCGGGCCCATGGGCCCGCTCCCACCCGACGCCGTCAAGGTGTTAGAATCCGCGCCATCTTGAGCCCCTCAGTGTTTAGAGCGTCCACCGTGGAACTGCGCATCACCGAAATCTTCCATTCCCTGCAGGGGGAATCCCGCAGCGTGGGCGTGCCCACGGTATTCGTGCGCCTCACCGGCTGTCCGCAGCGCTGTGTCTGGTGCGACACCGAGTACGCCTTCCAGGGCGGCGAGAAACGGTCCCTGGCGGCGATCCTCGAGCAGGTGGACGGCTTCTCCGCGCGCTATGTCACCGTCACCGGCGGGGAACCGCTGGCCCAGCCCAACTGCCTGCCGCTGCTCACCGAACTGTGCGACCGGGGCTACCAGGTGAGCCTGGAAACCGGCGGCGCCATGGACATCGCCGATGTGGACGAGCGTGTCTCGGTGGTCATGGACCTCAAGGCGCCGGGCTCCGGCGAACAGCACAACAACCGCCTGGAAAACATCCCGCACCTGCGCCCGCACCACCAGGTGAAGTTCGTGCTCGCCGACCGCCGCGACTACGACTGGGCGCGCTTTATGCTGGACCAACACAACCTGACGGCGCGGGTCTCCGAGGTGCTGTTCTCACCGGTGCACGGACAGCTGCCCCCCGGCGAACTGGCCGACTGGATCCTCGCCGACCGCCTGCCGGTGCGCTTCCAGCTGCAACTGCACAAACTGCTCTGGAACGACGCCCGCGGGCGTTGATCCGGCCCCCATCAACCCGAGGTAAACAGGAGACACCATGGAAACCGCGGTGGTACTGCTCTCCGGCGGACTCGATTCCGCCACCTGCCTGGCGATGGCCCGCGCCGAAGGGTTCCGGTGCCACACCATCGCCTTCGATTACGGCCAGCGCACCCGCTCCGAGCTGCAAGCGGCGGAGCGCGTCTCCGCCGCCCTGGGCGCCGACTCACACCGGGTGATCGAGCTGGGCATGGGCGGCATTGGCGGCTCCGCGCTCACCGACCACGCCATCGACGTGCCGGAGAACGGCGGCGAGGGCATCCCGGTCACCTATGTGCCGGCCCGCAACACCGTCTTCCTGTCCCTGGCCCTGGGCCTGGCGGAAGTGGTCGGCGCCGACGCCATCTTTATCGGCGTCAACGCCGTGGACTACTCCGGCTACCCGGACTGCCGCCCGGAATTCATCGACGCCTTCCAGCACCTGGCCGGGCTCGCCACCAAGGCGGGCGTGGAAGGGCACCCGGTGCGCATCAGCACGCCGCTGATGACGCTCTCCAAGGCGGAGATCATCCGCCGGGGCACCGAGCTGGGGCTGGACTACAGCCTCACCGTGTCCTGCTACCAGGCCGACGCCGAAGGCCGCGCCTGCGGCCGCTGCGACAGCTGCCGGCTGCGCCGCGAGGGCTTTGAACAGGCTTTGATCAAAGACCCCACGATCTACCAGTCTTAACGAAAAAAATGGCCCTCAGGCCTTGTCACGGCGAAATAAATCCGTATTATTTGCGCCTCATTCGGCGGGTCGTTAGCTCAGTTGGTAGAGCAGTTGGCTTTTAACCAATTGGTCGCTGGTTCGAATCCAGCACGACCCACCACTATTCCGAAAAGGGGTTGCCAAAAGGCGGCCCTTTTTTTGTTTTGGGAGCGCCCTTGTGGGAGCGGGCCATGCCCGCGAAAGGGAGCGAAGCTCCCGGCAGGATCCCAGAGACCTTTCTCTCCAGAGAGCCCGCACCAGGATCGGGTATGCCCGCCCAGGACACGCCACGAGTACATCCATGTAGGCTCGGCGTTTGGCCATCCCTGGCCAAACACGGTCCTGGGCGGGCACACCCGATCCCGGCGCTCCTCGGGAGATTCAACGCCACAAACCCCTCTTAGTAGAAAGGTCCAGGCGGTGTTCTGACCCGTGGCGGTTCCGCTGCCAAATGAGCGGGGCAATGGTGGTGCCTGGAGGGACCTATTTGGCCAGGGATGGCCAAATGAGAGCGCCCATGGAAGGCTTGAGCGATCCCGGAAGGCACCACCATTGCCCCGCGTCTCGGATACGGAGCGCCGGGCACCTGAAGAACAAGACCTCTGGAATCCTGCCGGGTGGCTAAAGCCACCCTTTCGCGGGCGGGGCCCGCTCCCACAGGTCCCGCTCGCATAAGCCTGCCATCAGCTGAGCGCTGCCCGCTGCCCCGCCGTGGTGCCGCCGCTTCGCGCGCACCAATCGGTGGCATGCTTGATGCATAAGTCCGGTTATCTCCCCAATCAACCGGCGACCCTATGCTCAGTCTTGAAGAGGCCCGCGACCGTCTGCTTGCCGCTGTTCGCTCCGTGACGGAGCGCGAGACGGTGCCGCTGCGGGACGGGCTGGACCGGATTCTCGCCGAGGACCTGCTCGCCGACCGTGCGGTGCCGCCGGCGGACAATTCCGCCATGGACGGCTACGCGCTGCGCTGCGCCGACTGGCCGGCGGAAGGCGGCCTGGCGCTGGCGGGCACCGCCACGGCGGGGGCGCCCTTCAAGGGGGCGCTGCCGGCGGGGCAGTGCGTGCGCATTATGACCGGTGCCCTGGTACCCGACGGGTGCGACGCGGTGATCATGCAGGAGGAGTGCGAAGTAATAGGGCAGGGCCGCACCACCCGGGTGCGCCCGGCCCGTGCGCTGCGCCCCGGCGAGAACATCCGCCGCGCCGGTGAGGACATCGCCGTGGGAGACGGGCTGTTGGAGGCCGGGCGGCGGCTGCGGCCGGTGGACCTGGGGTTGCTGGCGTCGTTGGGGCTGAGCGCCGTCGAGGTGCTGCGCCGGCCCCGGGTGGCGTTGTTGTCCACCGGTTCGGAATTGCGCGAGCCCGGCGAGCCGCTCGCCGAGGGCGAGATCTACGACAGTAACCGTTACCTGCTCACCGCCATGCTGCGCCGGCTGGATGTGGCGATCACCGATCTGGGGATTTGCGCGGATACCCCGGAACGCTTGCAGGCCGTGCTCGAGAGCGCGGCGCGGGACCACGACGTGGTGATCGCCAGCGGCGGCGTGTCGGTGGGGGAGGCGGACCACACCCGCCGGGTGCTGGACCGCATCGGCCGGGTGGACGCCTATAAGGTGGCCATGAAGCCGGGCAAGCCGTTCACCTTCGGTACCGTGGGCGAAGCGCTGTTCCTGGGCCTGCCGGGCAATCCGGTGTCGGCGACCGTGACCTTTCATCAGCTGGCGCTGCCGGCGTTGCGGCGACTGGCGGGCGAGCGTTCGCCGGAGTCCCCGCTACTGGTGCCGGCGCGGGCCGGCACGCCGCTGCGCAAGAAGCCCGGTCGCGCCGATTTCCAGCGCGCCGTGCTGTTCGCCGACGGCGACGGCGGCCACCGGGTGGAGACCACCGGCTCGCAGGGGTCCGGGGTGTTGTCGTCGGTGACCCGGGCCAACGCCTTTATCCGCCTGGAGGCGGAGCGCGGCGATGTGGCCGCCGGCGATACCGTGTCCGTTCTGCCTTTCGACCGCTGGTTGATGTAGCCGTGAGTGAGCCTGGCCGTGAGTGAGCAGCCGCAACACACCCGCGTGATGCTGGTCGACGATACCCCGGCCCGGGCGGCGATGCTCGAGCAGGCGCTCACCGACTGCGGTTTCGAGGTGATCTGCCGCATGGCCAGCGCCCAGGGCCTGATGAAACAGGTGGCCGAGCATCAGCCGGATGTGGTGATCGTGGATATCGAATCGCCGGACCGGGACATGCTCGAGCACATGACGGTGCTCAACCAGCATCTTCCCAAGCCGGTGATCATGTTCGCCGAGCAGGGCGACAGCAATACCATCGACCGCGCCATCCGGGCCGGGGTCAGCGCTTACGTGGTGGACGGCCTTAACCCGGAGCGGGTGCGTTCCATCGTCGACGTGGCGGTGGCCCGCTTCCGTGAATTCCAGGCGCTGCGCAACGAGCTGCAACAAACCCGCACCCGGCTCGCCGACCGGCAGGTGATCGATAAAGCCAAGGCGCTGCTGATCCAGCACCGCCAGATGGACGAGGACGAGGCCTACCACGCCATGCGCAAGCTGGCCATGGACCGCAGCCAGAAGCTGGTGGACGTGGCCAACGACATTGTGTCGGTGCTGGGGCTGCTGGCGCCGAAATCGCAGAGGACCCGTGATCAATGAAGACCGATCTCACCCTGGGCTATATGCCGCTCACCGACAGCCTGCCGCTGCTGGCCGCCGGTCAACTGGGCTTTTTCCGGGACCAGGGCCTGGACGTGACCCTGCAGGAAGAGGTGTCCTGGGCCAATATCCGCGACAAGGTGATCGTCGGTCAGTTCGACGGCGCGCATATGCTGGCGCCCATGGTGATGGCCTCGACGCTGGGGCTGGGCGGCCTGAACAAACCGCTGATCGCGCCGTATTCGCTGAACCTGGGCGGCAACGGCATGACCTTGTCCGCGTCCCTGTACCGGGAGCTTGAGAGCACCACGCGCGGCCGCCCGGGCCCGGCCAGTCTTAAACAACTGATCGAGCAGCGGAAACTGGAAAAGCAGCCGCCGCTGGTTCTGGCGGTGGTGTTTCCGTATTCCAGCCACAATCTGTTGCTGCGCTACTGGCTGGCCAGCGCCGGCATCGACCCGGACCGTGACGTCACCACCGTGGTGCTGCCGCCGTCACAGATGGTCGACCACCTGCGACTCGGACATATCCACGGTTTCTTCGCCGGTGAGCCCTGGAACGCGGTGGCCACGGCGGGCGGCATCGGATGCTGCGTGGCCACCGGCCGGGACATCTGGCAGAACGCACCGAACAAGGTGCTGGGGGTGACCGCGGACTGGGCGCGGGCCAACCCGGACACCCTGGATGCGCTGCTGCGCGCTTTGCATCAGGCCGGCGTGTGGCTGGATGGAAACCGGGAGCAGGCGGTGTCGTTGTTGGCGGAATACCTGCCGGTGGACCGCCGGGCGCTGGCGCCGGCGTTACTGGGCCACACCGGTTACCGGCCGGACAGTGGCGACGCCCCGGAGCCGGACCTGCTGGTGTTTCATCGCTACCTGGCCAATTTTCCCTGGGTCTCCCACGGCTACTGGTTTCTCAACCAGATGGCCCGCTGGGGCTGGCTGCCCGGCGACCAGGATCTGTCGGCCGTGGCGGCGGCGTGCTACCGCCCGGATCTGTACCGCCGGGCACTGGCCGACACCCCGTTGCCGGGACAGGACTGGAAAGGCGAGGGCATCCACGCCGGGCCCTGGCGCCTGGAGACCAGTCAGGGGGAAATCGGGATGGGCGCGGACACCTTTATCGACGGTGAGGAGTGGCAGCTGCGCTCAATGAATTTTCTGCACCAATCCGCGCCATGATCCGTGCCTGATCACCGGATTGGCGCACGACGCGGCGTTGCCGACGCCGCCCGGGGCCCGCGATGGCGGCCTTTGAACGCCGATGCCGATGTGGCATGGAAGTTGAATGTATAAACGCTAACAGGTCGGAAACCAATGGCGGTGCCGACCCCCGGACAATATGCGACTGATCCGAGCGAAGGCGCTCACCACGGAAAGTGGTGGGCGCTTTTTTTTGCTTCGCCGACCCCGAAACGCCGTCGTTGATAGTAAAGGAGCAGCACCATGAACAAAGCCGATTCGACCTCTCCCCGCCCGGGCCCCGGCGCTGCACGGCGGCTGGCCGTGCTGGCGGCCTTCGTGCTGACCGTGTTCGCGGGTGCCGCGAAGGCGGCGGACAAGCCGCTGGTCGGCTGGCCGGAAAAGCCGGAGCTGACGTTCGGCTTTATCAAGCTCACCGATATGGCGCCGTTGGCGATCGCCTACGAAAAAGGCTACTTCGAGGACGAAGGGCTGTATGTGTCGCTGGAGGCCCAGGCCAACTGGAAGGTGCTGCTCGACGGGGTGGTCGACGGCCAGCTCGACGGCGCCCACATGCTCGCCGGTCAGCCGCTCGCCGCCACCATCGGCTTCGGTACCAAGGCGCACATCATCACCGCCTTCAGCATGGATCTGAACGGCAACGGCATCACCGTCGCCAATTCCGTGTGGAAGGAGATGAAGAAAAACATCGAGCACCGCGACGGCAAGCCGGTGCATCCGATCAGCGCCAGCGCCTTGAAACCGGTGGTGAAGGCGTACCGGGATCGCGGTGAGCGTTTCAAGATGGGCATGGTGTTCCCGGTCTCCACGCATAACTACGAGCTGCGCTACTGGCTCGCCGCCGGCGGCATCCATCCCGGTTATTACGCGCCGCATAAAGGCGATACCTCCGGCCAGCTTCAGGCCGAAGCGCTGTTGTCGGTGACGCCGCCGCCGCAGATGCCCGCCACCCTGGAGGCCGGCACCATCCACGGCTACTGCGTCGGCGAGCCCTGGAATCAGCAGGCGGTGTTCAAAGGCGTGGGCGTTCCAGTGATCACCGATTACGAGATCTGGAAAAACAATCCGGAGAAAGTGTTCGGCGTCAGCGAAGCCTGGGCGGAGAAATACCCGAACACCCACGCCCGCGTGGTAAAGGCGTTGATCCGCGCGGCCAAGTGGCTGGATGAGGACGACAACGCCAACCGGCCCGAGGCGGTGAAGATTCTCGCCAAAAGCGAATACGTGGGCGCCGATGAAGCGGTCATCGCCAACTCCATGACCGGCACCTTCGAATACGAGAAGGGCGACCAACGGCCGATCCCGGATTTCAACGTGTTCTTCCGCCACAACGCTACCTATCCCTACTACTCCGACGCCATCTGGTATCTCACCCAGATGCGCCGCTGGGGCCAGATCTCCGAGCAGAAGAGCGACGACTGGTACATGGAGACCGCCCGCGACGTGTACCGCCCGGATGTCTACGCACTGGCGGCAAAGGCGCTGATCCAGGAAGGAAAGATGAAAGCGTCGGACTTCCCGGACTTCGACAGCGAGGACGGCTTCAAGCCGCCGCAGTCCGAGTTCATTGACGGCATGACCTACAACGGCCGCGAGCCCAACGCGTACCTGCGGCAGTTCGACATCGGCCTGAAAGGCGACCAGCGCCTTTAACGCACCGGCAAAGAGAGTGATGAGATGATTTCGATCAGCCAGCAAATCTGGTTACAACCGTGGATCAAGCTAGCGCGCGGCGAACAGCCGGCGGAGCAATTGCGCGCCCTGGGTAAAACCCTGCTGGTGCCGCTGGCCGGCATCGCCGCCTTCCTGGTGTTGTGGGCCGTGGCGGCCGGGCAGATCAACACGTCACTGGGGGCTTTCCCCGGGCCCGTCGACGTGTGGCAGCAGGGCGGCGCCCTGCTTGAGGAGCACGCCGCGGAGCGCCGCGAAGAAGACGCCTTCTATGAGCGTCAGCGTGAGCGCAACGCCCAGCGGCAGGCGGTGGATCCGTCCTATCAGCCGCGGATTTTTCCCTACACCGGCAGCGCCACCTTTATCGACCAGATCATCACCAGCCTGATGACGGTGACGGCGGGCTTCGTGCTGGCGTCACTCCTGGCCATTCCGCTGGGCATCCTGATCGGCCTCAGCCGCACCCTGTACCGCGCCTTCAATCCGGTGATTCAGCTGCTCAAGCCGGTGTCGCCGCTGGCCTGGTTGCCGTTGGTGACCATGGTGGTGAGCGCCGTCTATGTCAGCCAGGACCCGATGGTCCCCAAGTCGTTCATTACCTCCATGGTCACCGTGATGCTGTGCTGCCTGTGGCCGACGGTGATCAACACCGCCGTGGGCGTGGCCAGTGTCGACAACGACCTCAACAACGTGAGCCGGGTGCTGCGGCTGGGCTGGCTCACCCATGTGCGCACCATCGTGTTGCCGTCGGCGATTCCGATGATGTTCGCCGGCCTGCGCACCTCCCTGGGGATCGCCTGGATGGTGTTGATCGCGGCGGAAATGCTGGCGCAGAGCCCGGGCCTGGGCAAGTTCGTCTGGGACCAGTTTCAGAACGGCAGCTCCGATTCGCTGAGCCGCATCATGGTGGCGGTGATCACCATCGGCGCCATCGGCTTTCTGCTCGACCGTCTGATGCTGGTCGTGCAGAGCCTGGTGTCCTGGGACAAATCCGCGGATCTGCGCTGAACGCGCTTCGGGCAGGTTTTAAGGGAGGAATTTTGTGATGAGCCATTATCTCGACATCTCCAAGATCAGTATCGATTTCCCGACTCCGGAAGGCCCCTTCCGGGCCCTGGATGAGCTGTCGCTGCGCATCAAAAAAGGCGAGTTCGTTTCGCTGATCGGCCACTCCGGCTGCGGCAAATCCACGGTGCTGAACATTCTCGCCGGTCTGCTGCAGGCCACCGAAGGCGGCGTCGCCCTCGACGGCAAGGAAGTCAACGAACCGGGCCCGGACCGGGCGGTGGTGTTCCAGAACCATTCGCTGCTGCCCTGGCTGACCGCCTTCGAGAACGTGCAGCTGGCGGTGCGCCAGGTGTTCCGCGACAGCATGAGCAAAGCGGAAATGCGCGACTGGATTCAGCAGAACCTGAAGCTGGTGCACATGGAGCACGCCATGCACAAACGCCCGGACGAACTGTCCGGCGGCATGAAGCAGCGTGTCGGTATCGCCCGCGCCCTGGCCATGCGTCCCAAGGTGCTGCTGATGGACGAGCCGTTCGGCGCCCTGGACGCGCTCACCCGGGCGCACATGCAGGACTCGCTGATGGAGATTCAGCGTGATCTGAACAACACCGTGGTGATGATCACCCACGATGTGGACGAAGCGGTATTGCTGTCCGACCGCATCGTGATGATGACCAACGGCCCCGCCGCCACCATCGGCGAGGTGCTCGATATCGACCTGCCGCGCCCCCGCAACCGCGTCACGCTGGCCGAGAACAGCGACTACAACCACTTCCGTCAGCAGGTGCTCAGCTTCCTCTACGAGAAGCAGCGCAAGGTGGTGGAGATCCCCCGCGAACCGGCCGTCGACGAAGACGAGGCGGCGCCGGCACGCGGCAAGGTTGCCGGTCTGGTCGACCGGCTCGGCCGCCGGGCCTGAGGAGCGCGAGCGATGATTCGGGCCACCCGCATGAAACGCACCGAGGCACGGCGCCGCCTGGTGATCGTCGGCAACGGCATGGCCACGGAAAACCTGATCAGCCGGTTGGGCACCGACCATGGCTGGTCGGTGCGGGTGCTCGGCGAGGAACCGGTGCGTCACTACAACCGCATCATGCTGTCGCCCTTGCTCGGCGAGGAGACCGACCTGGATTCCATCACGCCGCGCGATGACGCCTGGTACCGGGCGCGCCGGGTGACGGTAAGCCTGGGCAAACGGGTGGCGCGCATCGACCGGCAGCGCCGCTGCCTGTACTGCGACGACGGTGAGCGCGTCGACTACGACACCCTGGTGATCGCCACCGGCGCCCGCGCCTCCATGCCGCCGCTGCCCGGTGTCGCGGAGCTGGATGGCGTCAGCGGCTTCCGTTCCCTGCACGACGTGGAGCGTCTGCGTGACTGGAGCCGGGCCCGCCCCGGCGTCCGCGCGGTGGTGGTCGGCGCCGGCCTGCTGGGCGTGGAAGCCGCCGTCGGCCTGCGCCGTCTGGGCGCCGACGTGACCCTGGTGCACCGCCGCCCGGTATTGATGAACCGGCAGCTCGACGCCAGCGCGTCGTCATTGTTGGAGGCGGCGCTGGCCTCCCGTGGTATCCGGGTGCGCACCGGCTGCGACCCCAAGCGTCTTCTCGGCGACACCTCGGTGAGCGCTGTCGAAGTGGAAGAGGGCGGTGCGCCGCGAACGCTGCCCGCCGATCTGGTGGTGTTCGCCATCGGCATTACCCCCAACCGGGAACTGGCGCAAACCGCCGGCCTGGATTGTGGCGCGGGCGTGCGCGTCGACAGCACCCTGCGTACGTCCGACCCGCACGTGCACGCGCTGGGCGAATGCTGCGAATTCCAGGGCAACACCTACGGCCTGGTGGCGCCGGTGCAGGAACAGGCCAACGTGCTGGCCCGGGTGCTCAAGGGCCGGCGCGCCCGCTATCGCGATCCTTCCCTGGTTACCCGCCTCAAGGTCAGCGGCCTGGATATTCACAGCATGGGGCAGGTAGAGGCGTTGGCCGGTCAGCAGACTCTGTGGCTCAGCGACGCGGAAGCCGGTGTGTATAAAAAACTGATTATCGAAGACGGCCGCCTGCGCGGCGTGCTGCTGGTCGGCGATGTGCGCCACAGCCAGTGGTATTTCCAAACCCATCAAAGCGACCGCGACGTCAGTGCGTTGCGTGACGTTTTACTCACGGACCCCAGCCGTGACGACGACGAATCAACCCCGGCCGATGTTTCGGTCGAAGTGGCTTAACAGGAGGCAAGGCTATGACGGACGACAACACCGCACTTCCCACCTCGGGCAACCTGGTGATCATCGGCAACGGCATGGTCGGTCACCACCTGGTGAAGACCCTGGTCGAGCAGGGCGACGCCAGCCCCTGGACCATCCATGTGTTCGCCGGCGAGAACCGTCCCGCCTATGACCGGGTGCATCTGTCCGCGCTGTTCGACGACCAGACCCCGGAGGATCTTTGTTTGTCCCCGGAGCAGTGGTACCGGGACAACCGGGTGACCCTGCACCTTAACGACGAGGTGGTGGAGATCGACCGGGACCATAAAACCGTGATCACCGCCGGTGGCGTCCGGCAAGACTACGACGCTCTGGTGCTGGCCACCGGTTCCTACCCGTTCGTCCCGCCGATCCCCGGCCACGACCATGAGAACTGCCTGGTGTACCGCACCGTGGACGATCTGGATGCGATCAAACGCTGCGCCGGCGACGCCAAACGCGGGGTGGTGGTAGGCGGCGGCCTGCTCGGTCTGGAAGCCGCCAACGCTCTGCGGCTGCTGGGGCTGGAAACCCACGTGGTGGAATTCGCGCCGCAATTGATGCCGGTACAACTCGACGAAACCGGCGGCGCCCTGTTGCGCAAGGAAGTGGAGGCGCTCGGCGTGCACATCCACACCGGCATGAAAACCGAGCTGATCGACGCCGGCGAAGCGCACGCCCTGCGCATGAACTTCGAAGGCCAGGCGCCGCTGGAAACCGACATGATCGTGTTTTCCGCCGGCATCCGCCCGCAGGACAACCTGGGCCGCCAGACCGGCCTGACACTGGGCGAGCGCGGCGGCATCGTGGTGGACAACCAGTGCCGCACCTCGGACCCGGCGATCTTCGCGATCGGTGAATGCGCGCTCTGGAACAACCAGATATTCGGGCTGGTGGCGCCGGGCTACACCATGGCGCGCACCGTGGCCGCGGTGCTCAACAACGAAGCCGGCGATTTCACCGGCGCCGACATGAGCACCAAGCTGAAACTGATGGGCGTGGACGTGGGCTCGGTGGGCGATGCCCAGGCGCGCACCGCCGGCGCCCGCTGTTACCGCTTCCAGGACGAAGTGGCCGGCGTCTACCGCAAGCTGGTGGTCAGCGAAGACCAGAAGTACGTGCTCGGTGCCATGCTGGTGGGCGACTGCGACGCCTACGACACCCTGCTGCAGTACATGCTTAACGGCATTCCGCTGCCGGACAACCCGGCGTCGTTGATTCTGCCCGCCGGTGACGCGGCGCCGGCGCTGGGCGCCGACGCGCTGCCGGACGGCGCCACCATCTGCTCCTGCCACAACGTTTCCAAGGGCGCCATCAACGAAACGCTGGACGGCGGCTGCTGTTCGCTGGGTGATATCAAGGACGCCACCAAGGCGTCCACCGGCTGCGGCGGTTGCGCCGCGCTGTTGAAAAGCGTGGTCGACGCCGGGCTGGAAGCGCGCGGGGTGGAAGTGAACAACCACCTCTGCGAGCACTTCGAATATTCTCGCCAGGAGCTCTACCACCTGATCCTGGTGGGCGGCCTGAAAAGTTTCCGCGAGGTGCGCGACACCCACGGCAAAGGGCTCGGCTGCGAAATCTGCAAGCCGGCGGTGGCCTCGATTCTGGCCAGCATCCATAACGACTACATCCTCGAACCCGAGCACGTGGGCCTGCAGGACACCAACGACGTGTTCCTCGCCAACATGCAGAAGGACGGCACTTACTCGGTGGTGCCGCGCGTGCCGGCCGGTGAAATCACCCCGGAAAAGCTGATGACACTGGGCCGGGTGGCGAGCAAATACGATCTCTATACCAAGATCACCGGCGGCCAGCGCATCGATTTGTTCGGCGCCCGTCTGGAACAACTGCCGCTGATCTGGGAAGAGCTGATCGACGCCGGCTTCGAGACCGGCCACGCCTACGGCAAGTCGGTGCGCACGGTGAAATCCTGCGTCGGCTCCACCTGGTGCCGCTACGGCGTGCAGGACAGTGTCGGCATGGCGATCTTCCTGGAGCATCGCTACAAGGGCCTGCGCTCGCCGCACAAGCTCAAGTTCGCGGTGTCCGGCTGCACCCGCGAATGCGCCGAAGCGCAAAGCAAGGACATCGGCGTGATCGCCACCGAGAACGGCTGGAACCTGTATGTGTGCGGCAACGGCGGCATGCGTCCGCGCCACGCGGATCTGTTCGCCACCGATCTCTCCGATCAGCAACTGGTGCAACTGGTGGACCGGGTGCTGATGTTCTACGTGCGCACCGCCGACCGCCTGCAACGCACGTCCGTGTGGCTGGAAAACCTGGAGGGCGGTCTGGACTACCTGCGCCAGGTGGTGGTCGACGACACGCTGGGTATCGGTGCCGAACTGGAAGCGCAGATGGCGGTGGTCCGCGAGCGCTATCAGTGCGAGTGGCGCACCACCATCGACGATCCGCAAAAGCTCAAGCGCTTTCGCAGCTTCGTCAATGCGGAGACGCCCGACCAGGACATCCGCTTCGTGCGCGAGCGGGGCCAGCCCCGTCCCGCCACCGAGGACGAGCGCAGCGATCTGATTGAAACCGTCAGCGTCTGAAACAACCGGCGAAGGGAAGGAGAGCAACCATGCAATGGCAACATATTTGTACCCGGGAAGATCTGGTGGCCGGCAGCGGCGTGGCCGCGCTGATCAACGGCGAGCAGGTGGCGCTGTTCTACCTGCCGGACCAGTCGCCACCGGTTTACGCGATCGGCAACCACGACCCGATCGGCGGCGCCAACGTGCTGTCGCGGGGCATCGTCGGCGACGTCAACGGCGAGCTGGTGGTGGCCTCGCCGCTGTATAAGCAGCACTTCAGCCTGCTCACCGGCGTCTGCCTGGAGCAGGACCACGTGTCGGTGCCGGTCTGGGAGGTGAAGCTGGACGGCGACAAGGTGCTGATGCGGCCGCTGCCGGCGGCGCTAAACCGGACCGGTACCTGAGCCATGGCCGAGCGCATTCACACCACCGACACCACCTGCCCCTACTGCGGCGTGGGTTGCGGTGTGTCCGTGAACGGCGCCGGCGACAGCGTGACCGGAATGGCGAACCACCCGGCCAACCAGGGGCGGCTCTGCGTCAAGGGCGCGGCGCTCCATGAAACCCTCGACCATCGCAACCGGCTGCTGTACCCGGAAGTGGACGGCGCCGTGGTGGACTGGGACAGCGCGCTGGATGAAGTGACGCGTCGGCTGCGCGACACCGTGGCCGAATACGGCCCCGACAGCGTGGCCTGCTACGGCTCCGGGCAACTGCTCACCGAGGACTATTACGTCGCCAATAAGCTGATGAAAGGCTTTGTCGGCAGCGCCCACATGGACACCAACAGCCGGCTCTGCATGGCGTCGGCGGTGGCCGGCTACAAGCGCGCCTTCGGCGGCGACAGCGTGCCCGGCTGCTATGAGGATCTGGACAGCGCCGAGCTGCTGGTGCTGGTGGGCTCCAACGCCGCCTGGACCCATCCGGTGCTGTACCAGCGCATGGTCGCCGCGAAAAAAGCGCGCCCGGACACCAGGGTGGTGGTGATCGATCCCCGCCGCACCGCCACCCGTGATCTGGCCGATCTGCATCTGCCGTTACGGCCCGGCGCCGATGGCCTGCTGTTCAACGGCCTGCTGGCCTGGCTGGACCGGCACGGCCATCTGGACCGGGACTATATTCGCGATCACACCCGCGGCTTCGAGGACGCCTTGGCCCGGGCCGAGGCGGACAGCGGTTCGCTGGCGAGCCTGGCGCAACGCTGTGATCTGCCGGAAGAAGATATCGAGACGTTCTTTAGCTGGTTCGCCGAGCGCCCGCGCACGGTGACCTTCTACTCCCAGGGCATCAACCAGAGCGCCACCGGCACCGACAAGTGCAACGCCATCATCAACTGCCACCTGGCCACCGGCCGGGTGGGTAAACCCGGGGCCTCGCCGTTTTCCATCACCGGCCAGCCCAACGCCATGGGCGGCCGCGAAGTGGGCGGGCTGGCCAATCAGCTGGCCGCGCACATGGATTTCGCGCCGGAGGACGTGGACCGGGTAAAGCGCTTCTGGAACGCCGCCAACATGGTCAGCGAGCCCGGCCTCAAGGCGGTGGAGCTGTTCCAGGCGGTAGCCTCCGGGCGGATCAAATTTATCTGGATTCTTTCCACCAATCCGGTGGTCAGCCTGCCCGAGGCGGATCGGGTGCGCGACGCCCTGCGCCGCTGCCCCACCGTGGTGGTGTCGGAGTGCATGGCCGACACCGACACGGTGCGGCTCGCCGACATCAAACTGCCGGCGCGTACCTGGGGCGAGAAGAACGGCACCGTGACCAACTCCGAACGCTGCATTTCCCGCCAGCGGCCCTTCCTGGAAGCGCCCGGCGAGGCGCGCTCGGACTGGTGGGCGCTGGCCCAGGTGGGCCGGCGGCTCGGTTACGCCGAGGCGTTCGACTGGCGGCATCCGGCCCAGGTGTTCGCCGAACACGCGGCCCTGTCCGGGTTCGAAAACGACGGTCGCCGGGCGTTCGATATCAGCGGGCTGGCGACGCTGGACCGGGCCGGCTACGACGCCCTGGCGCCGGTGCGCTGGCCGGTGAACCGGCAATGGCCGCAAGGGCGCCGGCGGCTGTTCGGCGACGGCCGTTTCACCACCGACGACGGCCGCGCCCGCTTCGTGGCGGTCACCGCCAAGCTGCCGGAAGGCCGGCCCGGCCCCGGTGAGATGATCATGAACACCGGCCGTATCCGCGATCAGTGGCACACCATGACACGCACCGGTAAGGCGCGGCGGCTGCTTCAGCATATCGGTGAGCCCTTTGTCGCCCTGCACCCCGAGGACGCGCGCCGCCATCGTATCGGCGACGGCCAACTGGCCAGCGTGGAAAACCGCCACGGCGCCATCGTGATGCGCGCGCGTGTCACTGCCGACCAGCGTCCCGGCGAGCTGTTCGTGCCGATGCACTGGAGCAGCCCGTTCAGCGCCCGCGCGCGCATGGGCGCCCTGGTGCGGGCCACCACCGATCCGCTGTCCGGTCAGCCGGAATCAAAAGTGTCCCGCGTCCGCGTGGCGCCCTGCGCGGTGCGCTGGCAGGGCTTTTTGATCACCCGCGAGCGGCGCGGCGATCCGCGCTGCTTTTACTGGAGCTACAGCCCCTTGCCCCGGGGGCACCTGTTCGAGCTGGCCGGCCGCGACGATCCGGACCGCGCCCGCCGGCGTCTGGCCGCCCTGATCAGCGGTCCCGGCGACGCCGACGACCTGCACTGGCTGGAAATGCAGGACCCTTACATCGGCCATTTCCGCCAGGCGGCGGTACGCAATGGCCGGCTGATGGGCGCGTTGTTTATCCACCCGAAAGGCGATCTGCCCGGCCGCGACTGGCTGATCGAGATGCTGCAACGGGACGCGCTGGAAGACACGGAGCGGCGGGCGCTGCTCAGCGGCGAAGCGCCGGACGGTGGCGCCGAAAGCGGGCCGGTGGTGTGCGCCTGCTTCCAGGTCGGCGAGCCGGCCATTCGCGCGCGCATCGAAGCCGGCGACCGCAGCGTCGAGGCGTTGGGTAAGTCGCTTCGGTGCGGGACCAACTGCGGTTCCTGCATCCCCGAGTTGAAACACATTCTGGCCGGTTGACCGGGCCCCAAGGCAGGAGAGAAACCATGCTCACCGATCAGTTCAACCGACGCTTCACCTATTTGCGCCTCTCCATCACCGAGGTCTGCAACTACCGCTGCGAGTATTGCCTGCCGCGCGGCTATCAACGCGGCGACAACGTGCCGGCGCCCCTCAGCCTGGAGGAGATCGGCACCCTGGTGCGCGCCTTCGCGCTCAGCGGCACCCGCAAGATCCGCATCACCGGCGGCGAGCCGACGCTGCGCAAGGACCTGCCGGAGATTATCGCGCTGTGCAAGCAAACACCGGGTATCCGCGAGGTGGTGATGACCAGCAACGGCTACCGGCTGGCGCCAAAGCTGGCGACGCTGAAAAAAGCCGGCCTGGACCGCATCAACCTCAGCGTCGACAGCCTGACACCGGCGGTGTTCGAAATGATCACCGGCCATGACCGGCTGCGCGATGTGCTCGACGCGGTGGATGAAGCCCTGGCACTGGGTATGCCGGTGAAACTCAACGCCGTGTTGATGCGCCACTACAACGGCGACGAGCTGGCGCGGTTCACCGACTACCTGCGCCGCCGTCCGGTGACCGCCCGCTTTATCGAACTGATGGAAACCGGCGACAACCGCGAGTTTTTTCGCCAGCAGCACCGGCCCGCCCACCTTCTCGAGGACTGGCTGGCCACGAACGGCTGGCGCCCCCGGGCCCGTGGCGAGGACGACGGCCCGGCGCGGGAATTCGGCCACCCCGGCCATGCCGGCCGGGTGGGGCTGATCCGCCCCTATAAACAAGGCTTCTGCGACGACTGCAACCGGCTGCGCGTGTCGTCCCTGGGCGACCTGCAGCTGTGTCTGTTCTCCCAGGGCGGTATTGCGCTGCGCGACGCCCTGCGACACGACACCCCGGAACAGTTGTCGCGGCGTTTGCACCGCCTGGTGCGGGGCAAGAAAGCCGGCCACGGCCTGCATCGGCATGACCCGGGCGCCACCCGTCACCTGGCCATGATCGGAGGCTGACATGCAGGACACTCCCGGTGTGATCGGCGTGGTACTGGCCGGCGGCGGCTCGCGGCGCATGGGCCGTGACAAGGCGTTGCTGGAATGGCGCGGGCGGCCGCTGCTCGACCACCTGCGGGCACGGCTCTGGGCGGCCGGTTGCCAGGCGGTGGTGACCAGCCGCGCCGCCCCCGGCTGCATCGCCGACCTTTATCCGGACCGTGGGCCGCTGGGCGGCATCCATGCGGTGCTGCAAAGCCGGCCGGCGGCCGGTTACCTGGTGGTGCCGGTGGACATGCCGCTGCTGTCGGTGGCGCTGCTGCGCCGGTTGATCGCCGCCGGCCGCGATCACGGCCACTGCTATTACCGGCACTCGTTCTTGCCCTGCTACCTGAGCGGCGATCCGGCCCTGCCGGAGCGGCTGGCGCAACGGCTGCGGCGCGGTGATCTGGCGCTGGGCGGCTTTCTGCGCGCGCTCCGTGCCCGGGCGCTGGACGGCGGTGACGCCGCCGCCTTTCTCAATACCAATACGCCGGAGGCCTGGCGCCGGGCGACCGTTCTGGACGCTGCCCCGCAAACCCTCTGCAAGGAGATCGGATCATGACCCTTTCCCCCGTGACCCGGGCCGTACCCCGTTGCGCCCGGCCGCTGGACATTGCCGTGCTGACCGTGTCGGACAGCCGCTCCCTGGCCGAGGACAGCTCCGGCGATCTGTTGCGTTCCCGGCTGCTTGATCAGGGCCACCGCAACGCCGACCGGCGGCTGGTGGTGGATGACATCTACCTGATCCGCGCCGAGGTGTCCCGCTGGATCGCCGATCCCGCCGTGCAGGTGGTGCTGATCACCGGCGGCACCGGCTTCAGCGGTCGCGACAGCACCCCGGAGGCGGTCAGCGTGCTGTTCGACAAAACCGTGGACGGCTTCGGCGAACTGTTCCGGGCGCTCTCGCTGGAGGAGATCGGCACCTCCACCCTGCAGTCCCGCTGCGTGGCCGGGCTGGCCAACGGCACCCTGGTGGTGTGCCTGCCGGGCAGCACCAACGCCTGTCGGCTGGCCTGGGACCGCATCCTGGTGGAGCAGCTGGACGCCGCCCACCGGCCGTGCAATTTCGTGTCGCATCTGAAGGGCGCGGACCGCGCCTGCGACAGCCGCGAAACCGACAACGGAGGGCCGGCCCATGTCGCTGACACACACTGACCAGCACGGCCATGCCCATATGGTGGACGTATCCGCCAAGATCGACAGCGCCCGGGTGGCCCGCGCCAGCGGCCGGGTGCGGGCGGCACCGGCAACCCTGGCGCTGATCCGCGACAACGGTCTGAAAAAAGGCGATGTGCTGGCGGTGGCGCGTATCGCCGCGATCCAGGCGGCGAAGAAGTGCTGGGAGCTGATCCCGCTCTGCCACCAGATTCCGCTCAGCGGTGTCACGGTTGAGTTCGAGTTGGACCACGACAACGGCATCATCCATATCCAGGCCCAGTGCAAAACCACCGCGCCCACCGGCGTGGAGATGGAAGCGCTCACCGCCGTGTCGGTGGCGGGCCTGACGCTCTACGACATGTGCAAGGCGGTGGACCGGGGCATGTCGATCGACACGGTCCGCCTGGAGACCAAGAGCGGCGGCGCCGGCGGCGACTGGCACCGGGGGGCGCAGGCATGATCCGGATACGCTTTTTCGCCCGCCTGCGGGAAGCGCTGGACTGCGACTTCCTCGACCTGTGCCCGCCGTCGCCGCTGTCGGTGGCGGCGCTGCGGCGGCATCTGATTCACGAATACCCGCACTGGGCGGTGCACCTGGACGGCCGCTTGCTGAGCGCGGTGAATCAGGAAATGGCCAACGGCCAGACGCCGGTGCGCGACGGCGACGAAGTGGCGTTCTTTCCCCTGGTGACCGGAGGCTAGATGATCTCGGTGCAGCAACACGACTTCGATGTGGGCGACCAGTACCGGCGGCTTTGCGAGCAGGCCGGGGAGGCCGGCGCGGTGGTGTTCTTCGTCGGCCGGGTGCGCGGCGGCGACGGCGCCGTGCAGGCGCTGGAGCTGGAGCATTACCCCGGCATGTGCGAGCGCCAGTTGCAGGGCTTCGTGGACGAGGCGCGGCGCCGCTGGGATTGCCGCGCGGTGCGTCTGGTGCACCGGGTCGGCCGGCTCGCCGCCGGCGAGCAGATCGTGTTCGTGGCGGTGGCCACCCGCCACCGCGCCGAAGCGTTTGAGGCGGCCCATTTCCTGATCGACCAGCTCAAAACCCGGGCGCCATTCTGGAAAAAAGAACATGGCCCCGACGGCGCCCACTGGCTTGACGCCGCTGCCGACGACGTCCGCGCGGCCGGGCGCTGGTACGCTGACGCCGTGGCGCTGTGAGATGAGTCGCGCCGGGAAGCGAATCGGCCGGCAAGCAGTCGGGCTGCTAATGTTGGTGGCGTTCTGTCTCGCGCCCCCGGTTGAGGCGCGGAAAGAGGGCGAATTACGCATTGCCTGCGCCAGCAATTTCTATCCCACCCTGAAAAAGCTGGCCGTTCTGTTCAAAGAAGATCATCCCCAGGTGGCGCTGGATTTGATCAGCGGCGCGTCCGGCCATCTTTACCAGCAGATTCGCCACGGCGCCCCATACCAGCTGTTCCTGTCCGCCGACAGCGCCTACCCGGCGGCGCTGCACCGGAGCAACGGCAGTAGCGTGCCGCGCACCTACGCGCTGGGGCGGCTGGCGCTCTGGGACCCACGTGGGCTGGGTTTGAACGGCGAGCGCCAATACACCCTGGCCATCGCCAACCCGGCCACCGCGCCCTACGGCCGCGCCGCCGAAGCGGCCATCGCCCGCTACCGCGATGCGCGGCCGGCGCCGCGCTGGCGAATCGTGGTCGCCGCCAATGTCAGCCAAGCCACCCAGTTGGTGGACGGCGGCAACGCCGACCTGGGGCTGGTGGCGCTGAGCCTGATTCAAGCGCGGCGGGGTGAATACCGTGTGCTGCCCGCCGACTGGCACCGGCCGCTGGTGCAGCAGGGCGTGGTGGTGAACCCCGGCGATCCGCTGGCCGAAGCCTTTATGGCGTTTCTGTTCTCCGAGCGGGCCGGCCGGCTGATTCGCGCCGCCGGCTACGCCTTACCAGGAGGTACCGATGCCCTGGCTCGCTAGCGGTGACGCCCAGGCCCTGTTGCTGACGGTCAAACTGGCCGCCACCACTACCGTTATTCTGGTGGCTGTGTGCCTGCCGCTGGCCTGGCTGCTGGTGCGCCGCGACCCGCGCGGGCGGAGCCTGATCCAATCCCTGGTGATGCTGCCGCTGGTGCTGCCGCCCACGGTGCTCGGCTACTACCTGCTGGTGGCGTTCTCGCCGGCGCATCCGCCCGGTTCGTTTCTGGCCCGCCTGTTCGACCAGCAACTGGCGTTCAGCTTTACCGGCATTCTGATCGGCTCTCTGATTTACAGCCTGCCGTTCGCGTTTCGTCCCCTGGAAGCGGCCTTGCAGCAAAGCGGCCCGGCCCTGGATGAAGCGGGCAGGGTGCTCGGCTTCCCGGGCGGGTACCGGTTTCTGTTTATCGTCATCCCCGGTATCCGGCCGGCGCTGGTGAGCGCCGCCTTGCTCTGCTTCGCCCACACCCTGGGCGAGTTCGGCGTGGTGCTGATGATCGGCGGCAATATTCCCGGCGAAACCCGGGTGCTGTCGGTGGCCCTGTTCGAGCATGTCGAGCAGATGAACTACCAGGCCGCCAACCGGCTGGCGCTGACCATGATGGCGATCGCCGTGGCCACGGTGTTGCTGTCGCAATGGAGCGGCCGCCGCCATGATCGATTTTGATGTCGCCCTCGCGGCGCCGGTGGCCCTGCGCGCCCGGTTGCGGGCGCAAAGCGGCTGGCTGGGTCTGCTGGGCCGCTCCGGGGTGGGCAAGAGCACGCTGCTGCGGGCGCTGGCCGGCCTCAACCCGGCGGCTCACCGTTTGCGTGTCGAAGACCGGGCGGTGACGCCGGCGGCGCTGGCCCGCCGGGTGTCGCTGGTGTCGCAAACGCCGGGGCTGATTGATCACTGGACCGTGGCCCGGCACCTGCGGCGGGTGGCGCGCCACCATCAAACCGGCGACCTGACCGGCGAGCTGATCCGGGATCTCGACATCGACGGTTTGCGCCCTCTCTGTCCCCCGCAGTTAAGCGGCGGCCAGCGCCGCCGGGTGTCGCTGGCGCTGGCGTTACTGCGCCGGCCGCGCCTGCTGCTGCTGGATGAGCCGTTTTCCGCCCTCGATGACGACAGCCGGCACCGCCTCTATCCCAAGCTGCAGGCGCTCACCCGGCGCCTGGGCTGCGACGTGGTGTTGGTAGCCCACCAGATCGAGGACATCGCCCGGCTCTGCGATCAGGTGGCGATTCTCGAGCCTGGCGGCGTCACCTACTGCGGCGCGCTGCAGCCGGGCCTGCGCCGCTACCAGGGGCAGGCGTCGCCGTGCTCGGTGTTGCTGGGCGAGGCGCTGCCCGCCGAGGCGGAAGCCGGCCTGCTGCCGGTGGCCCTCGGCGAGCGCACCCTCTGGGTACGCACCCCGCGCCTGCCGCCGGCGGGCACGCCGGTGCGCCTGCTGCTGCACGCCGACGACGTGGCCCTGAGCGTCGCCGAGCTGGCCGGCGTGAGCCTGATGAACCAGCTGCCGGCGCGCATCACCGGTGTCACGGTGCAGGATTCCGGGGTGCTGGTGGAATCTCTGTGCGAGCGGCAGTCGATCCAGGCGCGGGTGACGGTGCGCAGTCAGGCGCGGCTCGGGTTGCATGAGGGCGGCCGGGTGGTCCTTCTTTTCAAGGCTTCGGCGGTGTCGTTGCTTACGGAGTTTTAGAGATTGGTGCTCAGTATTCGGGACGCGGTGCGACGGTGGTGTCTTCTGGGGGCTGGGACCCTCCAGCTGGGGGCGCGGGTCTGTGTTATGCCCTTCCGGGAACGCCGTGAACCCGTCCCTGGGGGCTCCCTGTCGGACGTCCTGTCCTCCAGGGTCCCGGAAGGGCATAACACAAACCGAGCTTCGTAGAAAGGTCCTGACGGTTCTTCTGACCCGTGGCGGTTCCGCTGCTAAGTGAGCGGGGCAATGGTGGTGCCTGGAGGGACCTATTTGGCCATGGATGGCCAAATGAGAGCGCCCAGGGAAGGCTTGAGCGATCCCGGAAGGCACCACCATTGCCCCGCGTCTCGGGTACGGAGCACCAAACACCTGAAGAGCCAATCTTTCTGAATGCCGCGGGCATAAAAAAGGCCGCCTGGGGGGAGGCGGCCTGGGGTTCCTTCAAATGCCTGAAGGAAGGGGGGATGCGCGTTGCGTGACGTCCTGGGGGAGACGTTGACCGTCCGTGGCCAGCAACGCGAATTCACTGTGCCACGATCCCGCGCCGCCGTGTGTAAAACAGCTTTAAATGTCCCTGCTTTCCCGCCTTCATCGTTTCACCTTGAGACCTGCTTCACAAAGCCTTCATGGGTGACGCCCGAGACTTGTACAACTATAACGGTTTGTACAGCTTCAAGCGCACCGGACGGAGGCAACCATGGGGCGGCATTCAGACAGCGACGATCAGCGGATTCCGGTGGGCATCAGTGCCTGCCTGATGGGCCGCGAGGTGCGCCACGACGGCGGCCATAAGCATTCCCGCTATTGCACCGGGGTGCTGGCGCGCTATTTCCGGTTCCGCTCCCTGTGCCCGGAGATGGGCGCCGGCCTGTCCACGCCGCGGCCGGCCATGCACTTGGTGGATACCGACGACGGCGTGCGTCTCAAGGCGACCCGTGGCGACCGGGATTTTACCGCCCTGATGGACGGCTTCGTCACCGACACCGTGGAGCGGCTGGGGGATCTGCGCGGCTTCGTGCTGATGGCCAAGTCGCCGAGCTGCGGCATGGAGCGCATTCGTGTCTACCGCGAGGACGGTGAGGTGGCCCGCCGCGACGCCAGCGGCCTGTTCGCCGCCGCGCTGATGGCCCGTTTCCCGCTGATGCCGGTGGAAGAGGAGGGCCGTCTCAACGACGACCGTCTGCGCGAGAACTTCGTCGAGCGGGTGTTCGTCTACGACGACTGGCGCCGGTTGAACGAGCGCGAGGGCGGCTTGACCGCCAAGGGATTGATCGACTTCCACAGCCGCCATAAATTCCAGCTTCTGGCCCATTGCCAGGCCACCTATCGGCGCCTGGGGCCGCTGCTCGCCGACCTTAAGAAGCGACCGTTGGCGGACATCGCCGACGACTATATCCACGCCTTTATGCCGGCCATGGCCAAGCGCATCTCGCCGGGCGCCCACGTCAACACCATGCTGCATTTGATGGGCTTTCTGCGCGACGAGCTGGGCGAGCAGGACCGCGCCGCGATCCACCAACAGATCGACGCCTACTTGCGCGGCGAGGTGCCGCTGGTGGTGCCGATGACGATGCTGCGCGCCGCCCAGAGCAAGGTGGAGCAGCCCTACCTGGCCACCCAGCAGTACCTGCGCCCCTACCCGGACGCGCTCGGGCTGCGCAACCGGGTATGAGACAGCCATGAAAGCTTTCGACGACGGTTACAGCATCCAGGCGGTGAGCCGGCGAAGCGGCGTGCACCCGGTGACGCTGCGCGCCTGGGAACGCCGCTACGGGCTGATCCGCCCGGCGCGCACCGAGCGCGGCCACCGCCGCTACAGCGACCAGGATCTGGCGGTGATCGAGCGGATTCTTTCCTGGCTGGACCGGGGTCTGCCGATCAGCCAGGTGCGCCCGGTGCTGGAGCAGGGCGGCAGCCCGGTGACCGCGGTGGCCGGCCCCTGGCGGGACGCCATGGAAGACGCCCTGCAGGCGCTGGAAGGGCACAACCTGCGCCGGCTGGAGCAGTTGTTCCAGCGGCTCACCGCGGACTATCCGCTGGGCCGGGTGGTCACGGGATTTTGCGACCCGTTGCGCGATCATCTGCGCGCGCTGCCGGGCCACGGCGCGTCGCAGGCGCTGCTGGACAGTTTTCTGCGGCAAAAGCTGGCCGGGCGGTTGCTGGCGCGGGCGCCGGGCCGACGCGAGCGGGCCTGGCTGGTGATGGCGGTGGGCGACCCGCTGCCGGCGCTGATCCAGGCGGCGGTGGCGGACCGGCCGGTGTGGTGTCTGGAAACGCCGGTGGCCTGGCCGGCGCTGACCCCCTGGCTGGCGGAGCCGCGTCTGACCGGCGTGGTGTGGATGCTCGGCGAGCGCCCGGCCCGCCGGCAGATCGGCCAGCTGTGGCCGGAGCAACAGCCCGAAGGCGCCTTTCTTTGCGCGGGCCCGGCCCTGGCCGGGGACCCGCCGACGCCGGCCTGGCTGCCGTGCGAGCCGGGCGACTACCAGGCGGTGGCGAAGCGAATGGACGACGCCGAATCAATCACTCAACAGCAAGGAGAACAGGGTGCGACTGGTCTGGTTTCGAAATGATCTGCGCTGTCACGGGCACACCCCGCTGACCCAGGCGCTGGCGGGCGGCGACGCGGTCACGGCGCTGCACATTCTGTGCCCGGACCAGTGGGACGCCCACGGCGTGGCGCCGGCGCGTCGCTGGTTCGTGCTGCACAGCCTGCTGGAGCTGGGCGACTCCCTGGCGGCGCGGGGCGTGGATCTGCATGTGCTCGACGGCGGCGATTTCGACGGCAGCGTCACCGCGCTGGAAAACTTCGTGGCCGAGCAGGGCGTCACCGAGGTGTTCTGCAACCGGGAGTACCCGCTCAACGAACTGAACCGGGACCGGGCGGTGGCGCGCCGCCTGGAGGCGCAAGGGGTGCGCATCCACGGTTTCGACGACGGCGTGCTGGTGCCGCCGAGGGCGCTGCACACCGGCAAGGGCACGCCCTATACCGTCTTTACCGCCTATAAGAAGCGCTGGGACGTGTGGATGGACGACCTTCAGCCCGAGGCGGTGCCGGCGCCGGACTGGCCCGGCGGGCAGGGCCGCTTTGTCGGTCGCGAGCGGGTGGAGCGGGCGCTGGAGACGCTGTCCGTGCCGGACTCGGTGACCGCCTTGTGGCACCCCGGCGAGGACGCCGCGCGCGGCCAGCTGAAGGATTTTGTCGAGCAGCATCTGGGCGACTACAAAGCGCGGCGGGACTTTCCCGCCGAGCCCGGCACCAGCGGTCTGTCCGCGGCGCTGTCGGCGGGCACGCTGGCGCCGCTGGACGCCTACCTGGCGGCGCGGCCGGCGCTGCAGGACGTCAAGGCCCGGGAGGGCGCGGCCACCTGGATCGGTGAGCTGGCCTGGCGGGATTTCTATCGGCAGATCATGCACCGCTTTCCGTTGCTGGCCACCGGCGCGCCGTTCCGGCCGGAGACCGCGCTGCTGCAATGGAGCGATAACGAAGAGCACTTCCAGGCCTGGTGCGAAGGCCGCACCGGCTACCCGCTGGTGGACGCCGCCATGCGCCAGCTGGTGCAGACCGGCTGGATGCACAACCGCCTGCGCATGCTCACCGCCATGTTCCTGACCAAGCATCTGTTTATCGACTGGCGCAAAGGGGAGCGCTTTTTCATGGCGCATCTGGTGGACGGTGATTTCGCCGCCAACAACGGCGGCTGGCAGTGGAGCGCCTCCACCGGCACCGACGCCGCGCCGTATTTCCGTGTATTCAGTCCGGTGCGCCAGAGCCACCGCTTCGATCCGCAGGGCCGCTTTATCGCCCGCTATGTGCCGGAGCTGGCCACCGCCGACGACAAGACCATCCATGAACCCTGGAAGCAGCCTTTGATGACCCCGGACTACCCCACCACGATCGTCGCCCACCAGGGCGTCAAGCAGCGGGTGGAGAGCGCCTTCCGCGCCGCCCGCGACGCCTGGAACCAGCAGAACGGAGACGCCTCTTGAGCCAGCGCATCGCCATTGTCGGCGGCGGCATCGCCGGCCTGACCGCCGCCTGGTATCTGAGCCGCGACCACCAGGTGACGCTGTTCGAAGCCGAGCCCCGCCTGGGCGGCCACACCTTCACCGTGGACGTGCAGCGCGAGCACGGCGACTACGCCGTGGACATGGGCTTTATCGTGTTCAACGACCGCACCTATCCGCGCTTCGAGGCGCTGCTGGCGGAGCTCGGCATCGGCCGCCAGCCCACCGCCATGGGCTTCGCGGTCACCGACGCGGAAACCGGCGTGGAATACTGCGGCGACGGCCTGGGCGGCTTTTTCGGGGGGCGCCGCAATCTGCTGGACCCCGGTCACTGGGCGTTGCTGCGCGATATTCTGCGCTTCAACCGGGAGGCGCCGGCGCTGCTGGACAGCGACGCCGGCGAGCAGCCCCTGGGCGCTTATCTGAACGAACAGGGCTATGGCGAGCGCTTCCGGCGGCATTATATTCTGCCCATGGGCGGCGCCATCTGGTCCTGCTCCCTGGCACAGATGGAAGCGTTTCCGGCCAAATTCTTCGTGCGGTTTTTTATCAACCACGGTTTGCTGGCGTTGCGGAACCGGCCCCAGTGGTACGTGGTGCCCGGCGGCTCCAGCCGCTATGTGGAAGCCCTGCGCGCCGCCTGCGGCGCCCGCTTCCACACCGCCACGCCGGTCACCGGCGTGCGCCGGGACAGCGAGGGCGTCACGGTGCAAGCCGGCGGCGACAGCCACCGTTTCGATCAGGTGGTGATGGCCTGCCACAGCGACCAGACCCTGGCGCTTTTGGACGACGCGGGCCCGCGTGAGCGGGACTGCCTGGCGGACCTGCGCTACCAGCCCAACGACGTGGTGCTGCACACCGACACCGCCATGCTGCCCAAGCGCCGCCGGGTGTGGTCGAGCTGGAACGCCCTGCTGGGGCGCACCGATGACGCGGAGCCGGTACAGGTGACCTACAACATGAACATTCTGCAGGGCTTTCAAGCGCCGGAGACCTTCTGCGTGACCCTCAATGCCGGTGACCGGATCCGCCCGGAAACGGTGATCCGCCGGGAGGTGTTCCACCACCCGCTGTTCACCACCGAGGGGCTGCTTGCCCGCGAACGCCTGCTGGCCGCCAACGGCGAGAACCGCACCTGGTTCTGCGGCGCCTGGTGCCGCAACGGCTTCCATGAAGACGGCGTGGTGTCGGCGCTGGACGTGGTGGAAGGCATCGCCGCCCGCGGCCAGGGCGGCGGCCGGGGAGCGGCGTTGTGATTCCCCGCTTCGCGCTCGCCACCGGCCAGGTGTGGCATCAGCGCCATACCCCCATGCGGCACGCCTTCCGCTATCCGCTGTGGCTGGTGTGGTGCGATGTGGACGCGCCGGACCGGATGCTGGCCCGCCAGCGTTTGTGGGGCCGCCGCTGGCGTCCGGTGACGTTCCGCGACCGGGACTTCATCGACGCCGACAGCCGGCCGCTGGGCGACAAGGTGCGCGACCGGGCCGCCGAGGCCGGCCTGGACTGGCGCGCCGGCCGGGTGTTCATGCTCGGCCAGTGGCGCACCTTCGGCATGCTGTTCAACCCCCTGGTGCTGTACTTCCACTTTCCGGACGGCGCCGAACGGCCGGCGTCGATGCTGGCCGAGGTGCGCAATACGCCCTGGCATGAACGCCATATCTACGCCCTGACCCTGAGCCAGGGGCCGGGGCCGCAAACGGTGACCCATGAAAAGACCTTCCATGTGTCGCCCTTCCTGCCGCTGGGGCTGCGCTATCACTGGCATCTTCACGCCTTATTTCCCGATCTGCGCCTAACGTTGGAGGACCGGGACGGCGACCAGCTGGTTTTCGCCGCCGGCCTGAAAATGCACATGGCGGAGGCCGACGCGCCCGCCATGGCGCGGGTGATTCGCCGCTTCGGCGCGCAGAGCGTGAAAACAGTGGTGGGCATCTATTGGCAGGCCTGGAAGCTTTGGCGCAAGGGCGCCCGGTTCCACGCCCACCCGGGTAAAGATAAGCAAGGTAATGGGGAGAACACTCATGATGGACGGTGATAAGGCGCTGGTCAGTCAGCGCTCGTCCTGGGCGCAAAGTCTGGCCCGACGACTGGTGCAGGGACACCTGGCGAAGATGCCCAAGGGCGGCGTGGTGTTGCATGAGCCCGACGGCGAGACCGTGTCCATTGGCGACACGGCGGCCGAAGGCGCCGCCGAGATCCGTATCCATGATTGGGACAGCTACCGGCAGATGATGACCGGGGGCGCCCTGGGGGCCGCCGAAGCCTATATGGACGGCGCCTGGGACAGCCCGGATCTGGTCGCGGTGGTGCGCTTCTTCGCCGCCAACGTGGAAGCCATGCGGGCGCTGGAGGGTGCCGCCGCCTGGCTGGCCAAGCCGGCGCTCAAGGCCCTGCACGCGATGAATCGCAACTCCTTGACCGGATCGCGCCGCAATATCGCCGCCCACTACGACCTGGGCAACGACTTCTTTGCCCTGTTCCTGGACCGGCACATGATGTATTCCAGCGCCATCTATCCGAGCCCGGAAGCCGACCTGGAAACCGCCGCCACCCACAAGCTGGATCTGATCTGCCAGCGCCTGCGCCTGGCCCCGGGCATGGAAGTGCTGGAAATCGGCACCGGCTGGGGCGGTCTGGCGCTGCACGCCGCCCGCCACTACGGGGTGCGCGTGACCACCACCACCATCTCCCGGGAGCAGGCCCGGTTCGCCCGCGAACAGGTCCGCGAAGCCGGCCTGTCCGACCGTATCCAGGTGCTTGAGCAGGATTACCGGGAATTGCGGGGTCGCTACGACCGCATCGTTTCCGTGGAGATGATCGAAGCGGTGGGCCATCAGTTCTTGGACGAGTACTTCCGGGTCCTCAATCAGCGTCTCAAGCCGGAAGGGTTGCTGCTGCTGCAGGCGATCACCGTGCCGGACCAGCGCTTCGAATACGCCCGCGACAACGTGGACTTTATCAAGCGCTATATCTTCCCCGGCGGCTTTTTGCCGTCAGTGACGGTGATGTGCCAGGCGCTGCGCAAGAACACCAGGCTGATGCCGGTGGGGCTGGAAGACATCGGCGCCCATTACGGCAAAACCATCGAGGAGTGGCGGGCCCGGTTTATCAGCGCGCTGCCGCGTATCCGTGAACTGGGCTTCGATGAACGCTTCTGCAGAATGTGGGATTATTACCTGTGCTACTGCCAGGGCGCCTTCATGGAGCGTGCCATCAGCACCGTGCATTTGCTTGCCGCGGGCCCCGATTACCGGGAGGCGTCCATATAGGACGAGGAGGCTGTCGCTTTTGGTCATGGTCAGCGTCCTGCTAAGACCAATATGGTATGATCCCGACACCGAGACCAAAGTGGTATCCTGGACAGCAGGTGCCTCAAGCGATTGATAGTCCCCTTACCCTGGGGTGGTGACGCCGTATGACAGCACAGGCCCAAGAGATCGTGCGCGCCCATTTGGCGGGCGCTAACGAGCAGACCGAACTCACCGACGATCAGCGTTCACTGTACCGTCAGCGCATTAAAGAACGGTTACAGGCCCGTGACGCCGTGATGGTGGCCCACTATTACACCGACCCCGAGATCCAGGCCCTGGCCGAGGAGACCGGCGGTTGCGTGGCCGATTCCCTGGAAATGGCGCGCTTCGGCCGCGACCACCCGGCCAGCACCCTGATCGTGGCCGGCGTGCGCTTCATGGGCGAGACCGCCAAGATTCTGAGCCCGGAAAAGCGGGTCTTCATGCCGACCCTGGAAGCCACCTGTTCCCTGGACATCGGCTGCCCGGAGGACGAATTCGCGGCGTTCTGCGACCAGCACCCGGACCGCACCGTGGTGGTGTACGCCAACACCTCGGCGGCGGTGAAGGCGCGCGCCGACTGGGTGGTGACGTCCTCCATCGCGGTGGAACTGATCGAATACCTGGATCAGCGCAACGAGAAAATTCTGTGGGCGCCGGACAAGCACCTGGGCAACTACGTGCGCAGTAAAACCGGTGCCGACGTGCTGTGCTGGGACGGTGCCTGCATCGTCCACGAAGAGTTCAAGGCCCAGGGTCTGGAAGATCTGAAGGCGGCCTATCCGGGCTCGGCGGTGCTGGTGCACCCGGAGTCCCCGTCGTCGGTGGTGGAAATGGCGGATGTGGTCGGCTCCACGTCGCAGTTGATCAAGGCCGCCCAGGAGATGGACAACCAGACCTTTATCGTCGCCACCGACAAGGGCATCTTCTACAAGATGCAGCAGCTGGCGCCGCACAAAACCTTCGTGGAAGCGCCCACCGCCGGCAGCGGCGCGGCGTGCCGCAGCTGCGCCCACTGCCCGTGGATGGCCATGAACGGCCTGGAAAACACCCTGGCGGTGCTGGAAGACGACAACGGCTGCGGCCAGGAAATCTTCGTCGACCCGGCCCTGGCGGCCAAGGCCATGAAGCCGCTGGACCGCATGCTCGAGTTCGGCGCCCGCCTTAAACCCTGATCCATCGGGGCGCCGTCTCCGGGCGCCCCTAGAATTCCTCCGAGGACAGCCGCTCCATTTCGCTCATGCGTGCGTTCAGTTTGCTGCGCAGGGCGAACTGGCCGTCGGCCTCGTCCAGAGCGAAACGCATCTGCCGCAGGGCGGCCTGGTCCTGACCACTGAGGAACAGCACCTCCGCCCGGGCCCGGTGGGCGCGGGCGTTCTGGTCGCTGTTGCCCCAGGCGTCGGCGGCCAGCGACCACAGCATCGGGTCGTTGGGGCGCTGCAGCAGCAGCGGCTCCAGCAGCGGCGCCGCCTGCTCCGGTTTTTTGCTCAGCAGGTAGGCGCGGGCGGTCATCACCGAGGCGGCGTAGTCCTTGGGATTGATGGTGAGCACCTCCTTGCCGCGCTCGATCACGTCGGCGTAGCGGCCCTGATCCATATTCACTTCCATCAGACCCAGCTGGAACCAGATCTGGTCCGGGTGCGCCTCCACCAGCTCGGTGAGCGCGCGGCGCGCCGCGTCGTAACGATCCTCTTTCAGGTCGGTGAGGGCGAGCCCGTAGCGCGCCGCCTGCTTCTGAACGCGGTCGTTGCTCTCCAGGCGCCGCCCGAAGTAATCCCGGGCCCGTTCCTGGCCGTCGAAGTAACGGGCCTGGATGCGCGCGCGCACCAGCTCGAAGGAGGCTGACGGATTGGCCGGCGGCGCGCTCAGCGAGCGCGCCCGGGCGCGGGAATCGGCGACCCGCTCGGCGGTGAGCGGGTGGGTGAGCAGGAATTCCGGCGGGTCGCCGGAATAGCGCTGCTGTTCCAGCATGCGCTCGAAGAAGCGCGGCATGGCGCTGGGGTCCATGCCGGCGGCGGCGAGAATCTGCATGCCCACCCGGTCCGCTTCGTATTCGTTGTGGCGGGAGTAGGCCAGTTGCGCCTGGATCGACGCCGCCTGGGTGGCGGCGATGCCCGCCATGCCGGCGTCGCCGCTGCCGGCGATGGCCAGGGCGATGCTCGCCAGCATGGCGGCCAGCACCGCCGGGCCGCGCCGTTTCGAGTCCATGTAGCGGCGTGTGAAGTGGCGCTGGCTGACGTGGGCGATTTCGTGGGCGACCACGCTGGCCACCTCGTCTTCGCTGGCGGCGTTCAGAAACAGGCCGGCGTTCAGGCCGATCACCCCGCCGGGCACGGCGAAGGCGTTGATGGCGGCGCTGTTGATCACCACGATCGCCAGGTCCGGTTCGTTCAGCTCGCTGAAGGACGCCAGCCGGTAGACCAGATGTTCCGCGTACTCCTGGACCAGCGGGTCCTCCATGATCGACGTCTGGCCCCGCAGATCGCGCAGCCAGCCGCGCCCGAGCCGGTACTCCTGCTCGGCGGAAATGATCGCCACGGTGGGGTCGCCCAGTTCCGGCAGATCCTGTTGTTGGGCCTGGCCCAGGCCCGCGCCCAGGCACAGCAAGGCCACAAGAACGAAGCGCGCGGCAGCGATCAAAATGGACTCTCCTTAGCGATCCGCATTTTTCGTGTCACCATGATTCTGTCGCGACGAGGTGTCTCTGATAATGCCGTCATGTGCCCTATAATGACCGCCCCTGCGAACGGATCACACCATGGATATCAAATATCTGGATGCCCGCGGTCTGAATTGTCCGCTGCCGCTGCTCAAGACCCGGCAGGCGTTGCGCGCCCTGCAGGCCGGTGCCTTGCTGGAAGTGACGGCCACCGACGCCGGATCAGCGCGGGACATCCCGGAATATCTTCGACAGTCTTCCCATGAGCTGGTTCGCCGTGAGCAGGACGAGCGGGAATTCCGCTTTCTTATTCGTTGTGGCGACTAGGCCCGAGGTTCCCTGATGCTGAATGTGCTTAAAGGCTGGTTCAATGCCTGGTTTTCCGACGAGGAAGCGGTGTACCTGCTGTTTCTGCTGCTGGCGGGCTTCGCCGTGGTGCTTTTGTTCGGAGGCATTCTGGCGCCGGTGCTGGCGGCGCTCGTAGTGGCCTATTTGATGCAGGGGCTGGTCACCGCCCTGAACCGTTACCGGGTGCCGCCGGTGCTTTCCGTGAATCTGGTCTTTATCGTGTTTCTGACCGCCCTGGTGGCGGTGCTGGTGGTGCTGATGCCGCTGCTGTGGCGCCAGACCGTGCTGCTGGTGCGCGACCAGCTGCCGGATATTCTGCGCACCACCGAGACCTGGCTGCGCAGCCTGCCGGAGCGCTATCCGGAAATGATCTCCATGGAGCAGGTGAACACCCTGGTCACCATCGCCCAGCGGGAGCTGGCCCAACTGGGTCAGTCGGTGCTCACCCTGTCGCTCTCCTCGATTCCCAACATGCTGGAAATCCTGGTGTTCCTGGTGCTGCTGCCGCTGCTGGTGTTCTTCTTCCTCAAGGACCGCGAGAAGCTGGTGGGCTGGGTGCTGGGCTTTCTGCCGGAGCGGCGGCGTATTCTCTCCCACGTCTGGCAGGAGATGGACCAGCAGATCGCCAACTATGTGCGCGGCAAGGCGGTGGAAATCCTGCTGGTGGGGTCGGTGACCTTCCTGGCGTTCCTGCTGCTGGGCCTGAACTACGCGGTGCTGCTGGCGGTGCTGGTGGGGCTGTCGGTGCTGATTCCCTATATCGGCGCCACTATCGTCACCGTGCCGGTGGCGGCGGTGGCCTACCTGCAGTTCGGCTGGGGCGGCGACTTCGCGCTGGTGATGGTGATCTACGGGGTGATTCAGTTCATCGACGGCAACATCCTGGTGCCGCTGCTGTTCTCCGAGGCGGTCAATCTGCACCCGGTGGCGATCATCACCGCGATCCTGTTCTTCGGCGGCGTGTGGGGCTTCTGGGGGATTTTCTTCGCGATTCCGCTGGCGACCTTGCTGAAGGCGGTGATCAATGCGTGGCCGAGGCGGGGGGAGGACTGGCGGTTGCCGGCCGGAGAGTAAGAGGGGACTCTGGGATCCTGCCGGCAAGCAAAGCTTGCCTTTCGCGGGCGGGGCCCGCTCGCACAAGGCCCGCTCCCGCGGGCCCGGTGGCACGGAAGTCAGAGGCCGTGGACGGCGTCGAGGACGTCCTCGGCGTGGCCTTTGACTTTGACCTTGCGCCAGATCTCACGCACCACACCGTCCTCGTCGATCAGGAAGGTGCTGCGCTCGATGCCCTCGAATTCCTTGCCATACATCTTCTTCAGCTTGATCACGTCGAACAGGCGGCAGACGGTTTCGTCCTCGTCGCTGATCAGCTCGAACGGGAACTCTTGCTTCGCCTTGAAGTTCTCGTGGCGGCGCAGGGAGTCCTTGGACACACCGAGGATTTCGCAGTTGGCTTCCTGGAAGTTGGGGTACAGGTCGCGGAAGTTCTGGCCTTCCGTGGTGCAGCCCGGAGTGCTGTCCTTGGGGTAGAAATAAAGCACCACTTTCTTGCCCTTCAGGGCCGACAGGGTGATGGTGGTGTCGCTGGTGGCCGGGGCGGTGAAGTCCGGCGCCGGCTGTCCTTCTTTGATTGTCATGGTTGTCTCCTGCTACTGCCTGATCGCGGCCTCGGGGCCGCCAGCGGCACAGCTTACCGGGCCGGGCAACGCTTGTCCGCCCTTCGGGCGGGGTTTACCATAGCGCTCCATTAATCAAGGCGTCGAAAGCGTTTAAGAGGAAGCGGCATGATTCGCGGCAGCATCGTGGCAATGGTAACCCCCATGCGCGAAGACGGATCGGTGGACTGGGAACGTCTGCGCGGTCTGGTCAACTGGCATGTGGAGCAGGGCACCCATGGAATCGTGGCGGTGGGCACCACCGGTGAATCCGCCACCCTGGGCTTCGAGGAACACGACAGTGTGGTCCGCGAGATCGTGGCGGTGGCCGACAAACGGATTCCGGTGATCGCCGGTACCGGCGCCAACAGCACCGAGGAAGCCATCCGCCTTACCCGTGACGCCAAGCGCGACGGCGCCGACGCCTGCCTGCTGGTGACGCCGTACTACAACAAGCCGCCCCAGGAAGGCCTCTATCAGCATTTCCTGGCCGTGGCCCGGGCGGTGGACATCCCGCAGATTCTCTACAACGTGCCCGGCCGCACCGCCTGCGACCTGCTGCCGGAAACCGTGGAGCGTCTTGCCAAGGTGCCGAACATCGTCGGCATCAAGGAAGCCACCGGCAACCTGGAGCGCGCGCGGGAAATCCGTGAGCGCTGCGGCGACGATTTTCTGATCTATTCCGGCGACGACGCCACCGCCCTGGAGCTGATTCTGGCCGGCGGCGACGGCGACATCTCGGTGACCGCCAATGTGGCGCCGGCGAAGATGGCCGCCATGTGTCAGGCGGCGGTGGACGGCGACGTGGACCGTGCCCGCGCCCTGAACGCGGAACTGGAACCCCTCCACCGTGATCTATTCCTGGAAGCCAACCCGATTCCGGTGAAATGGGCCCTGTACGAAATGGGTCTGATCGACAGCGGCATCCGTTTGCCGCTGGTTCATTTGTCGGAGGCCGCCCAGCCACGCTTGCGCGAAACGCTGCGTAGCTGCGGTCTCCTGGAGGGATAATGCATCGTAGTTTGATTGTTGCCGGCGCCGTGGCGCTGAGCGTGGCCGGTTGCGGCCTGATTCCGGATAACAGCCTGCGCTACCGCGAAGCGCAAGTGCTGGAGCCGATCACGGTACCCGGGGATATGGTGTTCATCGGCGCGGACCCGCTCTACGCGGTGCCGCAGATGGAGCGCCGCCTGCAGGGCAAGGGCGAGGGCGAGGACAAATTCGAAGCGCCCCGTCCGCCGCAACTGGTGGCGGCGCCCGGCGAAGCCGATGACGAGGAAGAGGAGACCCCGGCGGCGCCGGCCGACAACACCGGCCAGGCGGTGCTGGCGAAAGACGGCAGCGGCTACCCGATCATCATGATGCCCACCAGCTTCGCCTGGGCCTGGGAAAAGGTCAGCGAGGCGCTGACCCAGACCGATCTGCGCGTCACCGACCGCAACCGGGACCAGGGGGTGTTCTTCCTGACCGTGCCCGAGCGTTACCAGCTGCAGCCGCCCCAGGCGCGCCTCAAATTGAGCCACACCACCAATGGTATCCAGGTGGCGGTGCTCAACGAGGAAGGTACGGCGCTGGCCGGAAAGACCTCCGGCCTGGCTATCCTGGAAAGCATCCACGGCGAATTGTGAACCGGGCTCCGGCCGCCGGCCGGGCCGTTTAGGGGGAGAGCATTCTTGCGGCTGGCGTCCCTGGGCAGTGGCAGTAAAGGCAATGGCACCCTGGTGTGCGCCGGCGATCTGCTGGTGCTGGTGGATTGCGGTTTTTCCCTGCGTGAAACGGAACGCCGGCTGGCGGCGCTGGGGCTGAGCGCCACGGATCTGGCCGCGTTGCTGGTGACCCACGAGCACGGCGATCACGTGCGCGGCGCCGGCGCCCTGGCGCGCAAGTACAAGACCCCTCTTTACAGCACCTTCGGGACCGCTCGGGCGGTGACCGGCAAGGCCGCCGGTTTCCACGGCGCCGACTGGCGCGAAGTGCGCCCGGGCCGGACCTTCGAGCTGGCGGACATGACGGTGACGCCGGTGACCGTGCCCCATGACGCCCTGGAGCCCTGCCAGTACCGCTTCAGCTGGCGGCAACGGGAGCTGGGTGTGCTCACCGACCTGGGCTCGCTGACCCCCCATGTGGTGGACGCCTATCGCGAATGCGACGCCCTGGTGTTGGAGTGCAACCACGAGCCGGAGCTGCTCGCCGCGGGCCCCTATCCGGCGTCCCTGAAACGGCGGGTGGGTGGTAATCTGGGCCACCTGAGCAATCAGCAGGCGGCGACGCTGCTGGGCCACTGCAACGTGGACCGGCTGCAGCACCTGGTGCTGTCGCACCTGAGTGAGCAGAACAATACGCCGGACCACGCCCTGGGCTGGATCCACCAGGCGGTGGAGGCGGGACGGGAGCGTATCCGCGTGGCCAGCCAGGAGCAGGGCTTCGGCTGGCTCGACATTCACTAAGACGCCCCGGCGGCGAGCGCGCGGGGTTCTCAAACTTAACGCAGGTAGGTCATGGAAAAGCGCGACGAACTCTACGCGGGTAAAGCCAAGTCCGTATTCACCACCGACGATCCGGAGCGGCTGGTGATCGTGTTCCGCAACGACACTTCCGCCTTCGACGGCAAGAAGAAAGAAGCGCTGGATCGCAAGGGCGCGGTGAACAACCAGTTCAACGCGGCGATCATGGAGATGCTCCACGAGGCAGGCATTCCCACCCACTTCGAAAAACTGCTCAGCGCCAACGAATCGCTGGTCAAGAAGCTGGACATGATTCCGGTGGAGTGCGTGGTGCGCAACATCGCCGCCGGCTCCATCGTGCGCCGCCTGGGCGTCGAGGAGGGCAAGGAGCTGAATCCGCCCACCTTCGAGCTGTTCCTCAAGGACGACGCCCTGGGCGATCCGATGATCAACGAATACCACGTGCGCAGCTTCGGCTGGGCCGAGCCCGAGCACATCGAAAAAATGAAAGAGCTGACCTTCAAGGTCAACGACGTGCTCAAGAAACGTTTCCTGAACGCCAACATGCTGCTGGTGGACTACAAACTGGAATTCGGCCTGTTCCACGGCGAGGTGGTGCTCGGTGACGAGTTCTCCCCGGACGGCTGCCGGCTGTGGGACAAGGACACCCGCGAGAAGATGGACAAGGACCGCTTCCGCCAGGACCTGGGCAACGTGATCGAGGCCTACGAGGAAGTAGGGCGCCGCCTGGGCATGACCTTCCAGCAATAACTCTGGAAATCAGGGCGGTTTACGGAGAGGCTGTGGTGATCCAGCAGCCCTTCGGAGGACCGCCATGTTCCGCATTCGCACCTACAACCAGATCGCCCTGCGCGGCCTGGAGCGTTTCCCCCGCGACCGTTTCGAGGTCGCCAGCGAATTGTCCGAACCGGACGCCCTGTTACTGCGCAGCCACCCCCTCGGTGGCGCCGACATCCCTCCGACGGTGAAAGCCGTGGCCCGCGCCGGCGCCGGCGTCAATAACATCGACGTGGCCCACTGCAGTGCGCGGGGCATTCCGGTGTTCAACACTCCCGGCGCCAACGCCAACGCGGTCAAGGAGCTGGTGGTGGCCGGCCTGCTGCTGGCCTCGCGCCACCTGCGCGAGGGGCTGGACTGGGTGGCCGGGCTGCGCGCGGACAGCGAAGCGGACCTGCACCGCCAGGTGGAAGAGGGCAAGAAGCACTTCCAGGGCCGCGAGTTGCGCGGCCGCACCCTGGGTGTGGTGGGGCTGGGCGCGATCGGTTCGCGGGTGGCGCACACCGCCCTGTCCCTGGACATGAACGTGATCGGCTATGACCCGGCGCTGAGCGTGGACGCCGCCTGGCGGCTGCCCAGCCAGGTGGCCCCAATGGCCAGCCTGGAAGCGCTGCTCGCGCGGGCGGATTACGTCACCCTGCATCTGCCGCTGCTGGACGCCACCCGGAATCTGATCGGCGCCGCCCAGCTGGCGCCCATGAAGGAAGACGCGGTGCTGCTCAACTTCGCCCGCCAGGGCATCGTCGACGACGCGGCGGTGGCCGAGGCGCTGCGCGCCGGCAAGCTGCGCGGCTTCGTCACCGATTTCCCCAGCCTGGCGCTGACCGGCGTTCCCGGCGTGCTGGCGCTGCCCCATTTGGGCGCCAGCACCGGCGAATCCGAGGAGAACTGCGCGGTGATGGCCGCCGAGGCACTCACCGACTTCCTGGAAAACGGCAACATCCGCCACTCAGTGAACTTCCCCGACCTGATTCTGGAGCCGGGCCCGGGCGTACGTCTGGCGGTGACCAACCGCAACATCCCCAAGATGCTCGGCCAGGTGCTGTCGGTGCTGGCGGACGCCGACATCAACGTGATCGACATGCTCAATAAAAGCCGCGACGAGCTGGCCTATAACCTGTTGGACCTGGAGGAAGAACCCACCGAGGCGGCGATGGCCAGAATCCGTGCCCTGGAAGGGGTGGTTAACGCCCGTCTGGTGCGTCCGTGAGCGACGCACGGCCCGTCAGCGATTTCGCACCAAAACGGCGCCAGCAGCCTGTGACAGCGCCGTGAAAGGGCATTCCGTGGCTGGGAGTTTTGCACAGCGGACGGCAATTGCTCATTTCACTTTTAGCAAGCACCCGTAACCGCTTGATTTGTGAAGGAAAGGTTTGTAAATGATTGATTTTATTGAAATTAATAATATGGATATTTTTTCGTCATTTAGGGGTCATCGGCGTGATCATGGGCCCTGGGGACAGTTCCTGACAGACTATGCACAGAGTTATCCACAGAATCTGTGAGTAACTTTTTCGTGAGGATTTTCTTACATGCGGGTTCAGTTGGTCTGCAGGCCGATGGCGTTCATGAACAAGCGCATCAACCAGGCCACCCCACCCAGCGTCAGAACACTGGCCACCCAGATCAGCACCAACCAGCCCAGCCGCTTGCGCAACGGGGCGGTGGCGCCGTCGCGGTCCCGGGTTTCACGACCTTGCATGCGGACTCCTCAACGCGTCAGTGGTAGCCGTCGCCGGGGCGCACCTTGCCCCGGAACACGTAATAGGCGAAGGCGGTGTACATCAGAATGAAGGGGATGATCAGCAACGCGCCCACCAGGGCGAAGCCCAGGCTCTGGGGCGGGGCGGCCGCTTCCCAGATGGAAATGTCCGGCGGCAGGATGTTCGGCCAGCCGCTGATCGCCAGCCCGGCGTAGCCCAGGAACATCAGCAGCAGCGCCAGCAGGAACGGCGCCACCGGCCGGCCCCGGGCCAGGGCCCGCTGCATCAGCAGGGCGGCGCCCACCACCAGCAGCGGCACCGGCGAGAACCAGACGATATTCGGAAAGCTGAACCAGCGCTCGGCGATCACCGGATCGCGCAGCGGCGTCCACAGGCTGATCACGGCGATGGCGGCGAGCAGAATCCACATCAGCGGCCGGGTCAGGTGGAACATGCGGAACTGCAGCTCGCCCTCGGTTTTCATGATCAGCCAGGTGCTGCCGAGCAGGGCGTAGGCGAACACCAGGGCGACGCCCGTGAACAGCGGGAAGGGCGCGATCCAGTCCAGCGGGCCGCCGGGGTAGGCGCCGTTCTCCACCGGCAGGCCGCTGACGTAGGCGCCCAGAACCACGCCCTGGAAAAAGGTGGCGGTGAAGGAGCCGCCGATAAAGGCCTTGTCCCAGATGTGGCGCTCGTGGTCGCGGGCCTTGAAGCGGAACTCGAACGCGATGCCGCGGAAGATCAGCCCCAGCAGCATGAAAATCAGCGGCAGATAGAGCGCCGTGAGCACCACCGAGTAGACCAGCGGGAAGGCAGCCAGCAGGCCCGCGCCGCCCAGCACCAGCCAGGTTTCGTTGCCGTCCCAGACCGGCGCCACGGTGTTCATCGCCACGTCGCGGTGGTGGCGGTCGGGAATAAAGGGATAAAGGATGCCGATGCCCAGGTCGAAGCCGTCCATCAGCACGTACATCATGACGCCGAAACCGATAATCAGCGCCCAGATAAGAGGCAGATCAATACCCATGGCTCAGCGCCCTCCGTCCGTGTCTTGATCGTCGTCCAGGTCTTCCTCCACCGCGGACAGGGGGCGCATGGCATGCCGTGGCCGCCCCGGCCCGCCGCTGGTTTCCCGGGTGCCTTCTTCCAGTTGCGGGCCCTTGCGCACCAGCCGCAGGGTGTACGCCACGCCGGCCTCGAACACGAACAGGTAGACCACCACGAACAGCGCCAGGGACACGCCCAGGGTGGTGGCGGAATGGGTGGAAACCGCGTCTTCGGTGCGCATCAGCCCGTATACCACCCAGGGCTGGCGGCCCACTTCGGTGGTGTACCAGCCGGCCAGGATGGCGATCAGCCCGGCGGGGCCCATCAGCAGCGCGAAGCGCAGGAACCAGCGGCTGTTGTAGAGCCGCCCCCGCCAGCGTTGCATCAGGCTCAGGCCGCCGAGCAGAATCATCAGCATCCCCAGGCCCACCATGATCCGGAACGACCAGAACACGATCGGCACATTGGGACGGTCCTCCGGGGCGAATTCCTTCAGCCCCGGAATGGTGCCGTCCCAGCTGTGGGTGAGGATCAGGCTGCCCAGGTGGGGCACCGACACCGCGAAACGGGTGCGCTCTTCCTCCATGTCCGGCCAGCCGAACAGGATCAGCGGCAGTCCCTCGCCGTCGGCGGCCTCCTCGCCGCCCCAGTGGCCCTCCATGGCGGCCACCTTGGCGGGCTGGTGCTCCAGGGTATTGAGCCCGTGGAAGTCGCCGATCACCGCCTGCACCGGCGCCACCAGCACCATCATCCACATCGCCATGGAGAACATCTTGCGCACCGCCGGGTTGTCGCGGCCGCGCAGCAGATGCCAGGCGGCGGAGGCGCCCACGAACAGCGCCGTGGCCAGGAACGCGGCCACCGACATATGGATCAGCCGGTAGGGGAAGGAGGGGTTGAAGATCACCGCCAGCCAGTCCACCGGCACCACCTGGCCGTTGATGATCTCGTGGCCCTGGGGCGTCTGCATCCAGCTGTTGGAGGCGAGGATCCAGAAGGTGGAAATCAGCGTGCCGATGGCCACCACCACGGTGGAAAAGAAGTGCAGCCCGGGGCCCACCCGGTTCCAGCCGAACAGCATCACGCCCAGGAAGCCGGCCTCCAGGAAGAAGGCGGTGAGCACTTCATAGGCCAGCAGCGGGCCGGTGATGCTGCCGGCGAATTCGGAGAAGAAGCTCCAGTTGGTGCCGAACTGGTACGCCATCACCAGGCCGGAGACCACCCCCATGCCGAAGTTAACGGCGAAGATCTTCACCCAGAAATGGTACAGGTCCCGGTACAGCGTGTTCTTGGTGTACAGCCAGAGCCCCTCCAGCACCGCCAGATAGCTCGCCAGGCCAATGGTGATGGCGGGGAAGATGATATGAAACGAAATCGTGAACGCGAACTGGGCACGCGCCAGGTCCAGGGCCAGGGTTTCGGTCATGGGCGAAGCTCCTGAGTGATCCGGCGGCTCCGGGCGGGGCCGCTGTCATACCCGGTATGCTGCCCCATCAGGGGCATCCGCACCAAGTGACAAAAGGTCCTACCCCGGCGGGCTACAGCCGCAGCATCGGGAACGGGCGCCACGGCTGGGTGATCAGCTGCCGGGCGCTGAGGCCCAGCAGCAGGGCGTGGAAGCCGGCGTTGGGGAAACGCCGGTTGATCTCGCGCAGGCGCTCCCGGTCGACGCCGAAACGCAGCAGGCCCAGGGAGAGGTCGATCCAGTCCGCGCGCCGGAAGGCCTCCACCAGGGTTTCGGCGGGGGCGTCGCTGCGGGTGAGTTTGTGGTGCTGGACGATCATGGCGTGGATTTCGTCGCTCCAGCTCTGCAGCCCGTGCTCGTCCAGATAGTGGCAGGCGAGCCGCGCCGAGGGCGGCAGGTAGTCGAAGGTGCCCGCCAGCCAGATGCCGGCGTCGTGGAAGAAGCCGGCCAGCTCCAGCTTGCGCAGATCGTCACCGGTGAGCGTGCGCTGCGCCGCCACCAGGTTGATCACCCGGTAAACGTGGTTCCGATAGGGCGTCTGGTCCCGCCCGAAGCGCTCCGCGTACTGGTCGAACAGGCCGTCCAGTTCCGCCAGTTCGGTGATTAGCCTTTTCATTACTGCCCTTGGCGTGGTGGCCGTCCGCAATCCCTCTGTGCCCTCAATTAACCAGACCGGGACAGGCTTGTCATGCCCGGGGTGGATTTTTTGCATTCGGCGCCGGCTTGGTGGTCCTGCCGGATTGTTTTATAGTCGGACAAAGTGACTTCCATCGTCTTCCATTCGCCAGCGGACGCAGGCCAACGTGACCTTTAAAGCCCGGGAAAGCCTTTCCGAACAAATCGCCGGCCATCTGGCCGCGCAGATCATTCGTGGTGACATGCTGGCCGGCGACCGCATCCAGGAACTGCGCGTGGCCGGCGAGCTGGAAGTGAGCCGGGGGTCGGTGCGCGAGGCGCTGCTGATCCTGGAGCGGCGCCACCTGATCGACATCCTGCCGCGCCGCGGCGCGGTGGTGAAGGAGATGTCGGAGAGCCAGGTGCGCGGCCTCTATGAGCTGGTCCAGGTGCTGCTGGGTCTGGTGATCCGCAAGGCGATTAAGAATGTGCGCGAGGACGACCTGGACCCGATCATCGCCCTGATCCACGAGTTGCAGGTGGCGGCCTCCGACCGGGATCTGGAGCGCTTCTTCGACCTCAGCTTCCAGTTCCTGGAGCACGCCTATCCGTTCGCCCGTAACGGCTTCGTCGAGGACGTGCTCACCGACCTGCACCCGGCCCTGCAGCGCACCTATTTCATGGCGCTTCACCTGGATAACGACGAGATGAAAGAGTGCCTGTCGTTCTTCAAGGCGCTGGTGGAGACCATTTTCCGCCGCGACGTGCGCTCGGCCCTGGAGATTATCCGCGAATTCGCCGAGCACCAGTCCGAGCTGGTACAGGAATCCATTACCCGGGCCCGCCAGATCGAAGCGGCCTGGGGTGGCCGCCGTAAATAGCCCCCACAGGCCGATAAGGGCTTGCCAGCGGCGTCCTGGCTGCCTAGAATTGCGCCCCTCTGCAGAACCGTAGCTCAGTTGGTTAGAGCGCTGCCTTGACATGGCAGAGGTCGGCGGTTCGAATCCGCCCGGTTCTACCAGTTTCGAGCCGCTCTTGAATTCAGCGCTTGGCCACCCCAGGTTTACGCAGACCCGGGGGTCGCCTAGAATGACCCGCTATATTCAAGAGCCGCTGAGGTGATGGCGGCCTCGTTCGATTAACCAGTTGGAGGTTCACGACATTAAGCGTGGAGGCAAAGGCCGCGAGCAGCGAGCCAGAATTAATCAGCAAATCCAGGCGACTCAGGTTCGACTGATCGACGTCGATGGCGAGCAGGTAGGCATCGTTCCCTTAGAGGAGGCCATCGAGCAGGCCAGCGGCAAGCAACTGGATCTGGTGGAAATCTCCCCTGATGCGGAACCGCCTGTTTGCCGAATCATGGATTACGGCAAGCATCTGTTCGAACAAAAGCAGAAAGCCAAGGAGTCGCGCAAGAAGACGCGTCAGACTCAGCTTAAGGAAATCAAATTCCGTCCCGGCACCGACTCCGGCGACTATGAGGTGAAATTGCGTAACCTCAAGCGCTTCCTCGAGGCCGGCGACAAGACCAAGGTCACCGTGCGTTTCCGCGGTCGCGAAATGGCTCACCAGGAGCTGGGTCGCGAACTGCTGGAGCGGGTGGAGGCCGATCTCGCGGAACACGGTTCCGTCGAGCAACGCCCGAACATGGAAGGGCGCCAGATGATCATGGTGCTCAGCCCGGGCAGCAAGAAGAAAAAGTAACCGGAACCCCGGTTGCTTTTGTTTTATTCACACAACTTGAGACAGGTACCATGCCAAAGATCAAGACAAACCGCGGGGCCGCAAAGCGTTTTAAAAAAACCGCCTCCGGTTTCAAGCGTAAGCAGGCATTCAAAAACCACATCCTGACGAAGAAGTCCGCCAAGACGATTCGTCATCTGCGCCCCAAGACCCAGGTACACGAGTCCGATGTGCCCCTGGTCAAGCGCATGATGCCCTACAGCTAAATCACCGGTTTTTGGAGGTCTGAACAATGGCTCGAGTTAAGCGTGGTGTGCAGGCGCGTCGCCGGCACAAGAAGATTCTCAAGCAAGCAAAAGGTTATTACGGGGCGCGCAGCCGCGTCTTCCGCGTGGCGGTACAGGCGGTCACCAAGGCCGGCCAGTACGCTTACCGTGACCGCAAGGTCCGCAAGCGTCAGTTCCGTCGTCTGTGGATCGTGCGGATCAACGCCGCCGCCCGCGTCAACGGCATGTCCTACAGCCGTATGATCGACGGCCTCAAGAAGGCGTCCATCGAGATCGACCGTAAAGTGCTGGCGGACCTAGCGGTTCGCGATCAGGCAGCGTTTGGTGCTTTGGCCGAGAAAGCCAAAGCGAGTCTCGCCGCCTGAGTACCCTGTCGGCTTCCTGAAGCGGACACGACAGCACTCTGAAACGGGGGAAGAGCTCGCGCTCTTCCCCCGTTTTGTTTGGGGTCCCCGGTCGAGCCCCGTTGCAGAGCTGTTGCCGCTTTGCGGCAACCCTTCGGGCCGGGGACCCCTTTGGACGGTGCTGACGTAGTAACCGCAATAGTGACGTGAAAATAATGAACACGACTGGTGGGTGTTTATGATGGAGAACCTGGAAAGCCTGGTGGAGGCGGCGCTGGCGGAAGTGGCCGGGGCCGGTGACGCGCGCGCGCTGGACGACGTGCGAGTGCGTTACCTGGGTAAGAAGGGGGAGATCAGCGCGCTGCTCAAGAGCCTGGGCGGGCTGAGCGCGGAAGAGCGGCCCAAGGCCGGCGCGCTGATCAACGAAGCCAAGCAGCGCGTTCAGGCGGCCATCGACGAGCGCCGCCAAACGCTCGAGGAAGCGGCCCTGAACGAGCAGCTGAGCGCCGAGACCCTGGACGTGACTTTGCCCGGCCGGGGCGAACAGCCCGGGGCCCTGCATCCGGTCACGCGCATGCGCCGGCGCATGGAAGACTTCTTCCTGCGCCTGGGCTTCGACATCGCCGAAGGGCCGGAGGTGGAGGACGACTTCCACAACTTCGAGGCGCTCAACATTCCCGCGCACCACCCGGCCCGGGCCATGCATGACACCTTCTATTTCGGTGACGGCCGCCTGCTGCGCACCCACACCTCGCCGGTGCAGGTGCGGGTGATGCAGAAGGGCGAGCCGCCGTTCCGCATCATCGCCCCCGGCCGCGTTTACCGCTGCGATTCGGATCTCACCCACACGCCCATGTTCCACCAGGTGGAAGGGCTGCTGGTGGACGAGAACATCACCTTCGCGGACCTGAAAGGCACCGTGGCGGCGTTCCTGAAGTTCGTGTTCGAGGTGGACGACCTGCCGGTGCGCTTCCGGCCCAGCTACTTCCCGTTCACCGAGCCCAGCGCCGAGGTGGACGTGGGCTGCATGACCTGCGGCGGTGAGGGCTGCCGGGTGTGCTCGCACAGCGGCTGGCTGGAAATCATGGGTTGCGGCATGGTCCATCCCAAGGTGCTGGAGCACGGCGGCGTGGACGCCACCCGCTACAGCGGCTTCGCCTTCGGCATGGGCGTGGAGCGCCTCGCCATGCTGCGCTACGGCGTCAACGATCTGCGTCTGTTCTTCGAAAACGACGCGCGCTTTTTGTCGCAATTCGCCTAGGGGATTATAAAGAATGCGTTTCAATGAAGCCTGGTTGCGGGAATGGGTCAACCCGGACATCGATAGCGACACCCTGGCCCACCAACTGACCATGGCCGGCCTGGAAGTGGACGCCGTGGAGCCGGCGGCGCCGCCGTTCACCGGCGTGGTGGTGGGGCAAATCGTAAGCTGCCAGCCGCACCCGGACGCCGACAAGCTGCGCGTCTGTGAAGTCAGCGACGGCGAGAGCACCTTCCCGGTGGTGTGCGGCGCCCCCAACGCCCGCGAAGGCCTGAAAGCGCCGTTCGCCCGGGTCGGCGCCTTGCTGCCCGGCGACCTCAAGATCAAGAAAGCCAAGCTGCGCGGCGAGCCCTCCGAGGGCATGCTGTGCGGCGGCTCCGAGCTGGGTCTCGAAGACCGCATCGACGGCCTGCTGGAACTGCCGGAAGACGCCCCCATGGGCACGGATATCCGCGACTACCTGTCGCTGAACGACACCGTCATCGAAGTGGACCTGACCCCCAACCGGGCCGACTGCCTGAGCCTGCGCGGCATCGCCCGGGAAGTGGGCGTACTCAACCGCACCCCGCTCAACGAGCCCGCCATCGAGCCGGTGCCCGCCACCCTGGACGACCGCTTCCCGGTGACCCTGGACGACAGCGACGGCTGCCCGCGCTACCTGGGCCGGGTGATCCGTGGCATCAACGCCGCCGCCGAGACGCCGCTGTGGATGGTGGAGCGCCTGCGCCGCGCCGGCGTGCGCGCCATCGACCCGATCGTCGACGTGACCAACTATGTGCTGCTCGAACTGGGCCAGCCGCTGCACGCCTTCGACCTGGCCAAACTGACCGGCGGCATCCGTGTGCGCCGGGCCAGGGCCGGCGAGACCCTGCAAAGCCTGGACGACCAGACCCTGGAGCTGAACGACGACACCCTGCTGATCGCCGACGACAACGGCCCCCTGGCCCTGGCCGGCATCATGGGCGGCCGCCCCAGCGCGGTGTCCGAAGACACCCGCGATCTGTTCCTGGAGTGCGCCTTCTTCAGCCCGCTGGCCATCGCCGGCCGGGCGCGCCGCTACGGCCTGCACACCGACGCCTCGCACCGCTATGAGCGCGGCGTCGACCCGGCCCTGCAACAACGCGCCCTGGAGCGCGCCACCGCGCTGATCCTGGAGATCGCCGGCGGCGAAGCCGGCCCGCTGGACGAAACCCTGGCCGAGGACAAGCTGCCCGAGCCCGCCACCATCGAGCTGAGCGCCGAGCGCGTGGCCCGCCTGTTGGGCGCGCCTCTGGACGACGCCAACATCGTCGATATTCTCGAGCGCCTGGGCATGACGGTCACCGAAACCGGCGCCGGCCAGTGGTCGGTGCGCGCCCCCAGCTGGCGCTTCGACATGGCGATCCAGGAAGACCTGATCGAGGAACTGGCCCGCGTGCACGGCTACGAGAATCTGCCCAGCCGCGTGCCCGCCGGCACCCCCGCCGGCGACCCCGCCCCGGAGAAAGAGCTGCCGCTGCGCCGCCTGGGCGACACCCTGCGCGACCGGGGCTATATGGAAGCCATCACCTACAGCTTTGTGGCCCCGGAGCTGCAGGCCAAGGTGGACCCGGACCACGCGCCGCTGGCGCTGCTCAACCCGATCTCCGCCGACCTGGGCGTGATGCGCACCGGCCTGATGGCCGGCCTGCTGAGCGCCGCCGAGCGCAACGTCAACCGCCAGTGCAGCCGTCTGCGCCTGTTCGAGACCGGCCTGCGCTTCGTGCCCGGCCCGGACGGCCTGGCCCAGGAACCCATGGTCGCCGGCCTGCTCTACGGTAGCGCCCAGCCCGCCCACTGGGAGGGCAAGCCGCGCCCGGTGGACTTCTACGACCTGAAAGGGGACGTGGAAGCGCTGCTGGCCCTGTCACAACCGGACGCCTTCGCGTTCCGGCCGGGCAGCCACCCGGCGCTGCACCCCGGGCAGTGCGCCGAAGTCACCCGTGACGGCCGCACCGTGGGCCACCTGGGCCGCCTGCACCCGCGCTTGGCCGCGCAGCTCGACCTGCCCAAGGGCCTGTACCTGTTCGAACTGGCCCTGGAGCCCCTGCGCCTGGGCCGTCTGCCGCACTTCGAGCCGGTCTCCGACCAACCCCGCGTACAGCGCGACCTAGCCTTCGTGGTCGACGCCGACGTGCCGGCCGGCGAGATGGTCGCCGCCGCCCACCAGGCCTGCGACGAGCGCCTGCGTCAGGTGCATATTTTTGACCTCTACCAGGGCGACAACATCGAGGCCGGACGCAAAAGCCTGGCGCTGACCTTGACCTTCCAGGATCCTTCGCGCACTCTTAAGGACGCCCAGGTCAACGACCTGGTGGAAGCGGTAGTATCTCAGTTAAAACAACAGTTTAAGGCGACCCTCAGGGACTGAAGAAGGGCCTGGATTGAGGCATTTCCAATGGCGTTGACCAAAGCAGATATGGCCGACCGGCTGTTCGAGGAGCTCGGTCTCAACAAGCGCGAAGCCAAGGAACTGGTGGAGATGTTCTTCGAGCAGATTCGAGACTCACTGGCCGACAACCGGCCGGTGAAGCTCTCCGGATTCGGCAACTTCGACCTGCGTGACAAAAGCGAGCGCCCCGGCCGGAACCCGAAAACCGGGGAAGAGATCCCGATCTCCGCGCGCCGCGTGGTCACCTTCCGTCCCGGGCAAAAACTGAAACAGCGGGTGGAAGACTATGCTCGAACCCAGTCATAACGACGAACTGCCGGCGATCCCCGGCAAGCGCTACTTTACCATCGGTGAGGTCAGCGAGCTGTGCGACGTCAAACCGCACGTGCTGCGCTACTGGGAGCAGGAATTCCCCCAGCTGAAACCGGTAAAGCGGCGCGGCAACCGCCGTTACTACCAGCGCCAGGACGTGCTCACCATCCGCCAGATCCGCAGTTTGCTCTACGAGCAGGGCTTCACCATCGGCGGCGCCCGTCAGCAGCTCTCCGGCGACGCCAACGCCGAGCAGTCCACCCGCTACCACCAGATGATCAAGCAGATGATCGTCGAACTGGAAGACGTGCTGGACGTGCTCAACGCGGACCGCATCAACAGCGTGCGCCATCCCTGAACGCCGTCTGCTCAAAGCCTGAGCATCCGCGCCGACGGGCGCGGATTCCGGGTTCCATCCGACCGGGTAATCCGTTATGATTCCCGCCGCTTCGCCGCACTGAACCTTCCCCAGGCGGAGCCACACAATTTCGGGGCGTAGCGCAGCCTGGTAGCGCACTTGCATGGGGTGCAAGGGGTCGAAGGTTCGAATCCTTCCGTCCCGACCAAATAAAACGAAGAGGGTCAGTCGCCTGCGGGCGGCTGGCCCTTTTTCGTTTCTGGGGGGCGTGTTCAGCGTGTCGCGTGTAGCTTGCAGTTCGGATTAGCCAAAGGCGTAATCCGACACGATCCGTTCAAAGGTGACCACAAGAACAGTGTGGGACTTATTTGGGTTCGCGATTTTTCGTAGGGTTTCATAAGTTTCTGATAGCGTTGAATATTATGTTCTAATTAGGTGTGTTATAGTGTCGTATAATTGCACCGCCGTTGCTGTATCGGCAGGAGTGGAACATGGCGCTTAACTCATTGAAATCGAAGGTGAAGTACAGGATCAGTCGGAATGCTGGCGCGGTCTTTGTGCCCGCTGATTTTAGTGATCTGTCTGATCGGGACCAGGTTGGTCGAGCCCTGCGTGAGCTGGTGCGGGAGGAGGTGTTGATCAAGTTCGGGCAAGGGCTTTATGCCAAAGCCAAGCGTTCCCCGCTCAGTAACAGGCTTGTTCCGGTAAAGCCGCTGCCAGAGCTGGCCCGTGAGGCCCTGACCCAGAAGCTGGGTGTTGAAGTGGTCTCGTCTAAACAGCAGGCGAGCTATAACAGCGGGCGGTCTACGCAGGTACCCTCCGGACGGCTGATTGCTGTGAAGGGGCGTGTTTCAAGGAAGATGGCCTACGATGGCAAGTCAATCAAGTATCAGCATGTTCCCTGATCCCGACGTTATTGAGGACATTGCGGCGGAGATGGGGATCAGTTCTGCCTTTGTCGAGAAAGACTGGTATGCAGTTCAAACTTTGAAGGCTCTTGCCGAGCACGAGAGTGATGGGTTTCAGGCGATTTTTTCTGGAGGTACCAGTCTTTCCAAGGGGTATGGACTGATACAGCGCTTTTCCGAAGACTTGGATTTCCGGTGTTTGGCGTTACGGTCGGGAAGTGCGGGGCAAATGAGAAAGCTCCGCAGTGCGTACCGTAAAGGTATTCTGGGCGCGGTTGAGAGTGTTGACGTTTTGGTGCTGGATAGAGACCAAGTTACCGTTGCGAGTAACTACGTGAAATTCGAGCTTGGCTATCCGCAGAATCATGATACCAGTGCCTCGCTACGAGCAGGCTTGCAGATTGAATTCAGTTTTACCCAGCCTCGGCTGGAAGCGGAGGTCAGGCGGGTTCAGTCTTTCGTTTCGTACTACACAGAGACTGAGCCTGAAGTCGAAATCTTGTGCCTGCCGCCGATTGAGACAGCAGCCGACAAGTTAAGTGCGTTGACATGGCGTGTGCTGAAGCGTGATCGATCAGCTCACGGCGATGATCCTGCGATGATTCGCCATCTTCACGATATTGCTGCGCTGATCTCTGTGATTGGGGAAGATCAGGAGCTGTTTGTGGATGTCGCAGAATCCTCATTTGAAGGCGATCGGCAGACAGGAAAGCGTGATACTCAGGCCTCGTTTACAGAGTCGATTCAGGGGGCAATAGAGTGCCTGGATAACGATAAGGAGTATCGCGAAGAATACAGACAGTTTGTGGATGCGATGTCGTACGCTGACGATGATGAAAGTGTGGATTTTGATTCGGCTGTAGAGATACTGGAGGAAGTCGCCGCTTTGTTCGAGTAGGGATTGGCCCAGCTGCCCGCCCAACATGGGGCGGACCAAGGCTCACAATAAGGGGTCGAAGGTTCGAATCCTTCCGTCCCGACCAAATAAAACGAAGAGGGTCAGTCGCCTGAGGGCGGCTGGCCCTTTTTCGTTTCCGGGGCCGTTTTCAGGGCACCCATTGTAGGAGCGGGCCCCGCCCACAGAAGGAAGCAAAGTTGTGCGAGCGGGCTCTGCCCGCGAAAGGGAGCGAAGCTCCCGGCAGGATGCCAGAGGAGTCTTTGACAGGAGCACAATCAGCCTCTCTGGAATCCTGCGGGGCAACCTTTGCCGGCCGGCAAAGCCGGCCTTTCGCTTGCAAGGCAAGCTCCCACACGGTGATGACCGTTTCCACCAGGGTGCTGGTGTTCGATGTCACTGCCGTTGAAACCTGCCGGTTCTATGCTGAGGGACGTTATCGCAAGCGGGGTGAACCATGGATTTACGAGTACCGGAGCACGTGTTGAACGGCCGCAAGACCGTGGTGCTCAACGGCGATCAGGCCGACCGTATTCTGGTGCTGGCGCGCACCCGTGGCGAGCCCGGCGATCAGCACGGCCTGTCGTTGTTCCTGCTCGACCCGCACAGCCAGGGCGTGACGCTGACACCGCATCGGTTGGTGGACGGCCACCGGGCGGCCCAGCTGCAACTTGATGGGGTCCGGTTGTCCGCCGACGCGTTGATCTTGCAGAGAGACGCCGCCTTCGAGCCGGTCCGCCAGGTGCTCGACGAAGCCATTCTCGCCCTGGGGGCGGAAGCCGTGGGCGCGCTGTCCGTGTTGTTGGACGACACCGTCGAATACAGCAAAACCCGCAAGCAGTTTGGCGTGCCGATCGGCAGTTTCCAGGTGCTGCAGCACCGCATGGCGGACATGTTCATGGCCCTGGAGCAGACCCGCTCGCTGTTGTTGGCGGCCACCCTGAAAACGCTGGAAGGCCATGACGACGCCCGCCAGGCGGTGCACGCGCTCAAGGCCCGCATCGGTGGCGCCGGCCGGCACATCGCCCAGGAGGCGGTGCAACTGCACGGCGGCATGGGGATGACCGACGAGCTGGCGGTGGGGCATTACTTCAAGCGCATCACCGCCATGGACGGCCTGTTCGGCGGCGCCGACCAGCACCTGGCCGCGTTCGCCCGCGCCTGAGGTGTAAAGGCCTGTATTTCCGGCCGTGAAACCGCCATCCTAAGGAACCTCTGAAAAGCTCCCTTGCATGCTCTGGCTGTCAGGCGAGTTCGCCATCAAGGCGCGATTTTGAAGTCGGGCTGACGGCCCGCCAAAAAAGCGCAACGCCGAGGGCGGGCTCGCCTGACAGCCCCGCAGGGCGCGCCCTGAAGCGCACATCTGCTGCGTTGTGCTTCTTGCCAAGGGCTACGGCCATTGGCGGCGAACCACGCCTTGCAGCTGCGCGCTTCAGGACACGCAGAGCATGCAAGGGAGCTTTTCAGAGGCTCCTCTGGACCAGGGAAAAAGGTCGAATTGTTGATGGCGAAACGGTTTCCCGGCAAGCGACTGATCTGGCTGCTGCCGCTTCTGATCGCGGCGGGCTTGTTGCTGGCCGTGCTGGTCGCCGCCCTGGCGATACGGCTGGCCGGCTGGCACTGGCAGGGCCCGGGCTGGCGCGACGGCCTGACCCTGGACGCGGTCTGGCAGCAGCGTGACGATTGCCGGCCTTTCGAGGCCCACGGCCTGCGACTGTCGGCGCTGCGCCCGCTTACTCTCAGCGTGGATACCCTCGGCATCCACGCCTGCCCCGACGACGCCGACTCGGCGTCGGACGGCCTCACCGAAGTTCCTTCCTTACCGGCTCTGGATGTCACCGTGTGGGCGGTGCAGTACCGCGATCTGCCGCCGGTGATGGTCAACCTCAACCAGCGCGACGGCGCCTGGCGCGCGCGCGCCGAATTCCGCGACAGCTGGCTCCGCGCCGAGTACCGCCGCGGCAGCGGCCGCTGGCGGGTGGACGGCACCCTGCAAGGCGGCCATCTGGACCAGCGCCTGGCCGGCGAGGTGCGGGTCCAGGGCGACGGCCTGTGGTTGCCCGGGGACTGGACCGACCCGGAACACTTCACTGGCGAGCTGGTGCTGCTGGGCCGGGACCTGGGTCTGGAAACCCCCGGGCCGCGCGGCAACGTCACCGTGCGCGGCCAATGGCAGGGCGACGCCTGGCGGCTGCGCGCCGGCCTGGACGAGCCGCTGGCGGTGGGCGCCGGCTGGGTGGTGAGCCCCGGCGAGGATCTGCAGGCCCGTGGCGAAGGCGCGGCGCTGGTGCGGGCGGACGGCCGCCTGGTGGCCAACGGCCCCCAGGGGCGGGCGGCCCTGTCGTTGAGCAGCGACGCGGCGCGGCTGGGCGAAGGGCAGGGCAGCCTGTCGCTCAGCGAGGGGCTTGATGGCGAGGTGGCGTTCCGCTGGCGGGACGGTGAGGTTACGGTGTCGCCGTTCCAGGTCGGCGGGCTGGCCGAGGACCTGACGGTGCGCCTGCGTGAGCCGGTCACCGCGCCGCTGGCGATGCAGGGCCAGGCCAGCCTGCCGCTGTCGCTGGTCTGGCGGGAGCTCACTCTGGAAACCACGGAAAGCGGCCTCGCCTGGCGGCCCAATGATCTGCAGTGGCGCGGCGCCGTCACCGTGGACGGGCGCTGGCAGGGCTACCGGGTGAGCGGCGGCTGGTCCGGCGACGCCGGCCCCACCGGGGTGCGTGGCGAGCCGGCCCGGCTGCGCCTCCAATCCACCGATCTGGACGTGACGGCGCGCTTGCCGGTGGACGGCCTGCGCCCGCCACAGTGGCCGTTCCAGGCCAGCGTGGAGGGCCGCTACCAGAGCGTGCCGTTCCGGGGCCAACTGAGCGGCGCGCTCGACGAGGGCGTCTGGGCGGGCCGGATCCAGGCCAGCGGCGAACACTTCTACAGCCTGGTGCCGACGCTCGGCCAGGGCGGGCCGGTCACCGCCGAGGGCCGCTGGCGCTGGGGTGACAGCCTGAGCCTGCTGGCCGGTAGTCGGCTGTCCGTGGGCGGTACGGTGAGCGGTACGCGCCTGGTCAAACCGCTTACCCTGCGCGTCAGCGAGCCGCTGGTGATCGGCGAAGGCGGGCCCTCCGGCGCCCTGGAAGTGCGCGCCGAAGGCCTGGTGGCGGAGCGCTGGACCCTGCCGCCGGTGACCGGCAGTGCCCGGCTCAATGGCGCCGCCTTCCAGGCGGACCTGTCGGTGGACCAGTGGGGCACCCGGCTCTCCATGCGCGGCCGCCAGGGCGGCACCGGGCTGAGCGGCACGCTGCAGGGCCGCTCGCCGCTGGTGCCGGCGATGAGCCGCGGGCTGCCACTGACCACCCGCGCCGGCGACCTGGTGATGGATGGTCGCTGGCAGTGGCGCGACGCCTTCCAGGTCGACGGCACCCTGCGCGGCGAAGGGCTGTCACTGGATTGGGGCAGCATCCAGGCGCGTGGCCTGGACGCGGATCTGGCGCTGGACTGGCGCCAGGGGCAGGCGCCGAACATCCGCAGCCGTGAGCCGCTGACCCTGGCCAACCTGGACGTGGGCGTGCCGGTTACCGAGGTGCGCATGGGCGTGGACACCGATCTGGATCAGTGGCGTTTTGAAAAGATCAGCGCGCAACTGCTGGGCGGTGAAGTGCGCGCGCCCCGTTTGCGGTGGCCGTCGTCGGAGTGGCAGCCGGTGGTACTGACCGGCATCGAGCTGAACCAGTTGGCGGCGTTGCAGAACGAGGCGGTGGTCAGCCTCACCGGCGAAGTGGGGGGTTACATTCCGCTGCGCCTGGCCGCCGACAGCGTGGCGGTGCGCGACGGCCGGCTGGCCAACGAGACACCGCTGTCGCTGGCGTTGTTGCCGGCGGCGGGCACCCAGGCGATGGCGGAATCCAACCGGGCGGTATCGATCGCTCTGGAGGCGCTCAACCCGCTGCGCGTGGAGCGTTTCAGCGCGCAAGTGGACATGGCCGACGACGGCTGGCTGGACGCCGCCGTGCACATTCGCGGCACCAATCCGCAACGAAACGGGCTGCCGGTGGTCTTTAATTACACCCACAAGGAAAATGTGCTAGAGCTATTACGCAGTTTACGCATCGGTGAACGAATCACCGATAGAGTGATGACGGAGACCAGACCATGACAGACCGGATCAACGGACACCGGAGCGCGGGCCTGCTGGCCCTGGCGCTGATGGTGCCTCTGGCCGTTGCCTGCACGCCGCGGGTGGCGCTGGAAGCCCCCAAGGAGCCGATCACGATCAACCTCAACGTTAAGATCGATCATGAAATCCGTCTTAAGGTCGAGAAGGACATTGACGACTTGTTCAGTGAAGACAGCGAGTTGTTCTAGGGTAGGGATCAGGAGATAAACATGACATTCATTCGACACCTGCTGTTCGCGGTCACCCTGGTTTTCGCCGGCGCGGCGTTTGCCCTGGACCTGGACAGCGCGAAAAGCCAGGGCCTGGTGGGCGAGCAGCCGAACGGCTACCTGGGCGTGGTCAAGGCGACTTCGGAAGCGGTGGAGCTGGTCTCCGACGTGAACGAAAAACGCCGTGAGGCGTATCAGCGCATCGCCCGGGAAAACGGTATCAGCCTGGAGCAGGTCGCCAATCTGGCCGGCCAGAAAGCGATCGAGAAAACCCCATCCGGCGAATATGTGAAGACCCCCACCGGGCAGTGGGTGACCAAATAAAAGGTTTCCCAAAGCAGGCGCCCGGTTAAGGGGTTTGAACGTCCGGTAACACCGGGAAACAGGATTGTAATAACGGCGTAAAATCCGCTTGGATTTTCGAAACTGTTTACGTTTTCCCATCCCCAAGCTGCCCTTTGCGGCTCAGAATTGCTGTTGTTCAGCACTGATTCGCAAAGGAGCTTGCCATGAAGAAGTCAATGATGACCGCGGTGCTTGCGTCACCGCTTCTGTTTTCCCCCGCGTTCGCCGATGAAAACGTGCCGGATACCTACGGGTACATCGGCGGGCACGTCAGCCAGTATTTTTTCTACGATAACGAAGTGACCGGGGACGTGGACGGTTTCGACGACTCCGAGTTCTTCGGCGGCCAGATCGGCTGGCGCTTCAGCCCGCGCTGGTCGGTGCAGGCCTGGTACGAAGAAAACGACGAGGTCGAGCATAAATACACCGACCGCGAATCCGATGTGGTCAACTACTACGCCAGCCTGCGTCACCATTTCGATGAAACCAGCCTGCTCGGTTTCGAGCCCTACATGGGTTTGAACGTGGGCACTCAGGAAATCAACGACAACGAAGAAACCATGAGCGGCGTGGAGATGGGCATCCAGCGTGCCTTCTTCAAAAACGTGCTGCTTGATCTGGGTACGCGGCACGCCTACAGCAGCGACCGGGAGTTCTGGGAAGGCCAGGTCTACGCTGGCGTAAACCTGATGTTCGCGGTCAGTGGCCGCGAGTCCGACAGCGAGCCGCGCACCGCCGTGGACGAACCCGCCGAGGTGGTCAGCAAGGACAGCGACGGCGACGGCGTGATCGACGCCCGCGACGATTGCCCGGGCACCGCGCCGAACGCGGTGGTCGACGACCGTGGTTGTCAGGTCTACGACGTCCGTCGGGAAGAGACCATTAAAACCATCTACTTCGAGTTCGACCAGTCCGATATCCGTGACCAGTTCAACAACGAAGTGCGCAGCGCCGCCGAGAAAGTACGCGACGGCGACGGCAACCGCATCCGCGTCGAGGGCCACACCGACAGCATCGGCACCGAGGAGTACAACCAGGGCCTGTCCGAGCGGCGCGCCAACTCGGTCCGTGACGAGCTGATCCAGGAGTACCAGGTGGAGAGCGGCGTGATCGACACCCAGGGCTACGGCGAACGCCGTCCGGTGGCGCCCAACGACACCGCCGAAGGCCGCGAGCAGAACCGCCGCGCCGACATCGTGGTGGAAAGCGAGGAGAAGGAAGCGCAATTCAAGGAGTGATTCAGCTGCCTTGCTCAGCGAACCCGTGGGGCGGCTTTTGCCGCCCCTTTTTTCTGTGGGTTAACGGTTCAGTTTTTGCCATAGGCCCGAGGCGCGCCAAGTGCGCCGTCTAACGGCGTCGGCAAGCACGGCGGGTGGGCCGTGCTCGATCAGCGTGAAAGCTTGTTTGGCGCGGGTCACGGCGGTGTAGATCAGCTCCCGGGTCAGCAACGGATGGGGATGGTCCGGCAGCACCAGCAGGGTGTGGCCGAACTCGGAGCCCTGGGCCTTGTGCACGGTCATGGCGTAGACGGTGTCGGCGCTGTCCAGGCGGCTCGGCAGTACCCACTTGATGCGTCCGTCGGGCAGCTGGAACGCCACCCGCAGGCCGTCCGGGTGGGGCAATGTCAGGCCCACGTCGCCGTTCATCAGGCCCAGTTGGTAGTCGTTGCGGGTCATCATCACCGGCCGGCCCGGATACCAGTCGTGGTCCCCGGCCAGACCTTCGCGGCGCAGGCGCTCGGTGATCGACCGGTTCAGCGCGTCCACGCCGAAGGGGCCGCTGCGCAGGCCGCTGAGCAGCTGCTGACCGGTGAGCTGACGCAGCCGTTGCGCGGCCCAGCTGTCGGGCTGGCCGTCAGCCGGCGGCGTGGCGACGTCGGCGAACAGCGCCCGCAGGCCGGGGTGCTGGCCGTCGCCGTCCAGCAGCAGGTCGGTGAGCGCGTCAGTTTCTTCACCCAGGGACAGGCCGCGCAGGCCGGGCCGCTGCTGCTGGAACACTCGCGCCACCGCCGCCGGGTCGCCACCGTTCACCGCCAACGCCAGCTCACCGATGCCCGGCGTGTCCTTGAACCGCCAGTTGGTGCGCAGCATGGCGGTCTGCTGGGCGAGGGCGGCGCCGTCGCCGGCCCAGGGGCTGACGTCGGCGCCGCAGGCCTGGCGCAGGTAGGCCACCGTGTCCGGGGTGTACAGGCCCTGGTCCGCGTCGCGGCACAGGTCGCCCATCACCGCGCCGGCTTCCACGCTGGCCAGCTGGTCCTTGTCGCCGAGCAGAATCAGCCGGGTATGTTGATCCAGCGCGTCCAGCAGGCTGGCCATCATGTCCATGTCGATCATGCTGGCTTCGTCCACCACCACCAGGTCCGCGTGCAGCGGGTTGTCGCGGTGGTGCCGGAAGTGGCGGCTGTCCGGGCGGGTGCCGAGCAGCCGGTGCAACGTGGTCACCTCGGTGGGGATGGCGTCGCGCACCGCCGCGTCCACCGGCAGCTTTTGCAGCTGCTCGCCGATCGATTCGGTGAGCCGCGCCGCCGCCTTGCCGGTGGGCGCCGCCAGCCGCATGCGCAGGCGCCGGCCGTCCGCCATGGCCAGGCTCTGCAGCACGCCCAGCAGGCGCACCACGGTGGTGGTTTTGCCGGTGCCCGGGCCGCCGGTGATGATGCCGATGCCGCCACGCACCGCCAGCGCGCAGGCCACCTGCTGCCAGTCGGTGTGCGTCCCGTCGCCGCCCGGAAACAGCCTGGCCAGGGCCGCGCGCAGCGCGTCCACCGGCACCGGTTCGCCGCCCGCCAGGCGCGCCTCGATGGCCTCGGCCACCGCCTGCTCCCGGGACCAGTTGCGGCGCAAATAAAGCCGGCCGCCGTCCAGCACCAGGGGGGTGCCGCCGTTCTCGCTGACCAGCGCACTCTGTTGTAAGTGCCGAAGCCAGTCGTCCACGCCGCCGGGCAACAGGGCGGTGAGCGCCGGCGGCGGATTGCTGCCCCACAGCTGGGTGGGCAGATCCCGGTTGTTCAGGTCCAGGCACAGGTGGCCGCTGGCCTGCTGGTTGCTGGTGAAGGCGGCGAGCAGCAGGACTTCGTTGCCGGCCTCGGGGCATTGCTGCTGCAGGAAGCGGGCCACCGCCACGTCCAGATCGCGGAGCGGGCCCTGGTCGCGCAGCTGCGCCAGCGCGTCCTGCCAGTCGAGCGTGGCGAACAGATCAGCTTGCATGGGCGCCTCCGAACTGCGCATCCAGCGCTTCAATCAGGGCCGTATCCGGCCGGTCGAACACGGTGCCCGCCGCCGGGCCCCGCAGGCCGCGCAGGAACACATAGACGGCGCCGCCCAGGTGCTGCTCCGGGTCGTAGCCGTCGCCGAGGCGGCTGCGCAGCAGGCGGTGCAGGGCGAGCAGATAGAGCACGTACTGCACCTCGTAGCGTTTCTCCAGCACCGCGTCGGTCATCGCGTCCCGGGTGTAGGCCTGGTCGTCGGCGCCCAGCCAGTTGGATTTGTAGTCCAGCACGTAGTATTTGCCGTCGTGCTCGAACACCAGATCGATAAAGCCTTTCAGCATGCCGTTGAGGGTGTCCGCTTCCAGCCGTGGGCGTGGATGGTGCGGATGGTCCGGATAAGTGTGCCGGCGGATCAGGGCGTCCATCTCCGCCACCTTGACCCGGTGGGCGGGGAACACGAATTCCAGTTCCGGCACATAGGTGTTCAGCGTCGCCAGGCTGATGCGCCCCTCGGCCAGCGGCAGCTCGGCCCTGAGGGTTTGTTTCCACCAGTCACGGATCACGTCGCTGTGGTCCTGCCAGCCCCGGGCGCGCAGCTTTTCTTCCAGGTTGAGATCGAAGTCGGCGGGCTCGGCAAGGGTCTGAGCAAAGCGCTGGTCGGCGGCCTGCTCGAGCAGGTCGTGCAGCAGGGTGCCGGGCGCGGCGCCGCGCGGGAAGGCGTGGATGCTGTCCGGCCGTGGCGGCTGGTCCACGTCCGCCGGGTCGCCGTCCTCGTTGTGCTGTTCCGCCAGTTGATCGCCGCGCGGATCCGCCGGGGCCAGGGTTTCCTGAACCTGTTTCAGCGCGCTGTAGCTGGCGATCCACCAGGGCTCCCGCTGCCGGGCCGGAAGCCGCAGCTCGTCGCTGAGCGTCATGGCCTGTTCCCCGGGCCGGTAGACCTCCAGGTCGCTGTCCGGCGGGGCCATCACGGTGATGGCGTCGCAGGCCAGCGGTGCCAGCGCCGCCATCAGGCCGTCGTTGGCGACCCCGCCGCCGAACAGCAGACGCCCCACGGCGCTGCGTTCCAGCTGGTTCTGTTTGCCGCGCCCCTTGATGTAGGGCGCCAGGCCCAGGGTGCAGGCGTGGCGGGCGCGGGTCAGCGCCACATAGAGCAGGCGCATGTCCTCGGCCAGCCGCTCGTGGTCGGCCTTGTGCTCGACGCTGTCGTCCGGCTCCAGGGACACATTGAGGTGGTCGTTTTCGTGGTAGCGCAGCGGCGGCTTGTTCTTGTCCGCCGGGCGGAAGCCGCAGATAAAGGGCAGGTACACCAGCGGGTATTCCAGGCCCTTGGACTTGTGGATGGTGATCACCTTGACCCGGTCGTCGTCGCTTTCCAGGCGCAGGATGCTCTCCTTGCTGCCGGAGCGCTGCTCTTCCACGGCGCTCTCCACCGCGTCTTCCAGATAGCGGATCAGCGACTGCTCGCCGTCCAGGCGGGTGGCGGCCTGCTGCAGCAGCTCGGCCAGGTGCAGCAGGTTGGTCAGGGCGCGCTCGCCGTCCAGGCTCTGGCTGAGCCGGGCGGGCACCTGGAACTCCATCAGCAGGCCGCGCAGCATCGGCAGCACGCCCTGGGTGCGCCACTGGTGGCGGTAGCCGTGGAACTGCTCCACGGTCTTTTCCCAGCGCACCTCGTCCTGGTTGAGCGCGTCCAGCTCCGCGTAGGCCAGGTCGAGCACCGAGCAGGCCAGGGCGCTGCGCACCCGGCTGTCGGATTCCGGCGCCGCGCAGGCGTGCAGAATCAGCAGCAGGTCGAACGCTTCCGGCTGGGCGAACACGGAGTCCTGATCGGACAGATAGACGCTACGCACCTGACGCTCCATTAGTGCGTCGCGCACCGCCTTGGCCTCAATGCGGTCGCGCACCAGGATGGCGATGTCGTTGGGGTGCAGCGGGGTGAAACCGTCGCCGTCGCGGAAGCCGGTGACGCCCTGTTCCGCGCCGTTGAGCAGGTGGGCGATGTGGTTGGCGCAGCGGGCCGCCTGCTCTTCGCGATACGGGCCGGCGCTGACTGGCTTTTCCCGGTCGTCCACCCACAGGGTGACGCCGGCCTTGGGTTCGCCGTCCACCAGCAGCTCTTCCTTGCGCCCCTGGGCTTTCACCGTCTCGAAGGGGATGGCGTTGTCCATCATGAAGACATCGCCGAACGCCTCCTGACTGTAGGTGAACAAATGGTTCACCGCCTCAACCATGGCCTCGGCGGAGCGGAAGTTCTTGTCCAGGGTGTAGTGGTTGCCTTCGGTGGCGCGGCGCGCTTTCAGATAGGTGAAGACATCGGCGCCCCGGAAGGCGTAGATCGCCTGCTTGGGGTCGCCGATCATAAACCAGCCGGTGCGCTTGTCAGCCGAGTCCGCCTCGCGGCCCCCGTACAGAGCGGAGAAAATCCCGTACTGGGTGGGGTCGGTGTCCTGGAATTCGTCGATCAGCGCCACCGGGAACTGGGTGCGGATCACCTCGGCGAGCCGCTCGCCGTTGTCGCCGTGCAGGGCATCGTGCAGGCGGCTGAGCATGTCGTCGAAGCCGATGGTGGCGGTCTGGCGGCGCACCTTGTCCACCCGCTGATGAATCCAGGCGGCGGCGTGGGCGAGCAGATCCGTGCGCGGCAGGCGGGTGTTGGCGCGCCCTTCCATGACCGCGTCCAGGGCCTGGCAGAAAGCGAAGTCCGGTCGGTGGGCCTGGCCCGCCTTGGTCAGCTTCATGCCGTCGTGGGAAAACTTCGCCAGCGTCTCGTAGCCCTTGTCGTTCAGTCGCTCGCCGTTGGCGTAACGCTGCAGGGTCTGCAGCATGCCCGGCAGGCTGTTGGTGCGGTAGCTGTTGCCGTTGAGCCATTTGTTGTCGCGCGCGGCGCGCACCCATTCCAGAAAGTCCGGCAGTTCGGCGGCCAGCTGTTGCCGCGCCCGCTGCTCCGTGTCCGCCTGCGGGCCGGTGAGCGTGAGCCAGTGGCGCACGCTTTGCGGCAGCACGTCCGGGTCCGCTTCGCGCAGGCCCAGCAGCGGGCGGCAGGCGGCCAGCAGGGCGTCCGGGTTGCCCAGGTTGTCGCTTTGCAGGGCATTGGCGGCGCTGACCGGGAAATCGGCGATCACGGTGCGCCAGTAATCGCGGGCGGCCTGCTGCTGCTCGTCGCTGGCGTCCTCCTGCAGTTCCAGGCTGAACAGGCTGCCGGAATCGAAGGCGTGCTGCTTGAGCATGCGGTTGCAGAAGCCGTGGATGGTGTAGACGGCGGCTTCGTCCATCCATTGCGCGGCGGCTTCCAGACGCTGGGCGCAGCGGGCGCGTTGCTCGGGTTCGCGGTAATCGTTGAGCAGCTCGGCGAGCACCGGGTCGCTGGCTTCGGCGTCAGGGTCGGCGAACAGGCGGGCGGCCTCGGCGAGGCGGTCGCGGATGCGCTCGCGCAGTTCCTCGGTGGCCGCTTCGGTGAAGGTCACCACCAGGATTTCCGGCGGCAGCAACGGCCGGTGGAAGGCGTTGTTGTGCTCCCCGTCGTCGCCGTGGCCCAGCACCAGGCGCAGATAGAGGGCGGCCAGGGTAAAGGTCTTGCCGGTGCCGGCGCTGGCTTCGATCAGCCGGGTGCCGTGCAGCGGGAAGGTGATCGGTAGCGGTCGTTCAGCGTTCATGCCGGCTCCCCCGGTTCGTGCCATTGGGCGTGCGCGTACAGCGGCGCGTAGAGCTGCCCGGTCCAGTATTCGAAGGCGCTGAGGTCGCCGTGGCGGGGTGCGAGCAGGGCGTCGAAGTCGGTCCAGGCGCGCGCCAGGGCCGGCTCTTTTTCCTGTTCGCCGGTGTGCATGAAGCCGGATTCGAACTGCTTGCGGGCCTCGTATTCGCCGTTGTCCTTCTCCTCCCCCTTGAGCCAGGCGAACGCGGTGGCGCAGGCGATGGGCAGCGGCTCACACAGGGCCTGGCGCCAGGCCTGGCCGATGCGGTCCAGGTGCTGCTGGGCGGCGTCGCGGGCCAGCGGCGGCAGGGTCAGGCGGCCGTCCTGGCCCTGAAGGTGCGTGGTCAGCGGGTGGCCGGCGGCGCAGGCGGCCAGGTGCAGGGTCCACTCCGGGGTGACCTTGTCGAAGCGGTCCTTAAGGCGGCCGGTGTGCAGCACCAGCCGCCGCGGGTCGGCGTTGCTGCCGCGCAGGTCGGTGAGCCAGTCCTCGATCAGCAGCGGCCCCGCCTGCAGGCGGATTTCCTGCTGCGCCCGCCGTTCCCCGCATTCGGCCAGCAGGGCGAAGTACTGCGCCAGCGGCTGGGACAGCGGCATCAACAGGCTGTCGCGGCTGCCTTCGGTGAACGGCGCCAGGGGCAGGTCGCCGCTACCGGCGAGCCGGTCCAGGCCGGCGGCCATGGCGGCGCCGGCCTGGTCGGGGCCGGCGCGCAGGGCCTCGCTGAGCAGTTGATCCTGCAGCTGGAAGCGTTGCAGGCCGTCGAAGGCGAACGGCTCGGTGTCGTCCAGCACGCGGCGCTCCTGTCGGAGCCGGGCTTTCAGACGGTGCTCGAAAAAGTGCGCCACCGGCTGCTTGAGAAAGCGGCCCAGGGCGGCGCAGGTGACCGGCTCGCCGGTTTCCAGCGGCGCCAGCGGCTGTTCATTGCGCGCCTGGGGCGCGTCGCCCTGGTGCAGGGCGCGCCATTCGTTGGCGTAGGTGTGCAGCCGGTCATCGTCGGCGTCGAAATAGTCCGGGCTGAACGGCTGCAGCGGGTGCGCCACGGTCAGGGCGTCCACCGGTTCGCCCCGGTCCACGCGCCAGCGCTGGTTGATGTGGTCGCGCAGTTGCGCCACCAGCACCGAAGGCGGGCGTTCGCTGTTGTCGCGCACGTTGCGGCCGGTCCAGCTGATGTAGAGGCTGTCGCGGGCGCTGAGCAGGGCCTCCAGGAACAGGTAGCGGTCGTCGTCGCGGCGCGAGCGGTCGCCGGGCCGGTAGTTGCCCCATTGGCGCATCAGGTCGAAATCCATGGGCTGCTGCTGACGCGGGTAGTCGCCGTCCTTCATGCCCAGCAGGCACACATGGCGGAACGGGATGGCGCGCATCGGCATCAGCGTGCAGAAGTTGATGCGCCCGGCCATGAAGCGCTGCGACAGGCTTTCCGCGTTGAGGGCGTCGAGCAGCGGCCGGCGCGCCACGGTGAGCGGCAGCGGGCTGTCGAAATCCGCTTCGTCGCAGGCGGCGATCCAGTCGTTGAGGGCGTCGCGCAGGCCCGCGTCCAGGTTCTGGTCCGCTTCTTCCACGGGCAGGAACAGATCGTCGAGCAGGGCGGTGAAGCGCTGCCGCCAGTCGCGGGCGCCGCCGTCGCGGCGGCATTGGCGCCAGTGGTGTTCCAGGGTGTCGAGCAGGCGCGCCAGGCGCCCGGCCAGCTCGGCGCCCAGGCCGGCCACTTCGTCCAGCGGCTCGATGCCCATCCAGGCCGGGCCGTCGCCGAGCAGGTAGCCGGCCAGCATGCGTTTCAGGCCGAACGCCCAGCTGTTCTGCTCGAAGCCGGGCACGTCCAGGGTCTGCCGCTGCTCGCTGTTCAACCCCCAGCGGATGCGCGCCTGGTCGATCCAGCGGGCCAGCTGCGGCAGGTCGCTCTCGTCGATGCCGAAGCGCTCGCGCACCGCCGGCACGTCCAGCAGGTCGAGGATGTCGGTGGCGGTGAAGCGCCACTGCGGCAGATGCAGCAGCGACTCGATCGCCTGGGCCAGCGGCGAGGCGGCGCCGGCACTGCGGTCGCTGAGCGTGTAGGGCAGGTAGCGCGCGTCGCCCGGATCCAGGCGGCCGAACACGGCGTCGATGTGCGGGGCATAGGCTTCGATGTCCGGCACCATGACGATCACGTCGCGGGGCTGCAGGTCCGGGTCGGCGCTGAAGCGGTCGAGCAGCTCGTCCTGCAGAATCTCCACCTCCCGCTGGGCGCTGTGGCCGATGCGGAAGCGTAGCGAGCCGTCGGCTTGCAGCGGTGGCCGCTGATCCGGCGACGGCAGCGGCTCCAGGTCGAGAATATCCTGCTGCAGCCGTTGCAGCAGGGTGCGCGGTTCCAGGTTCTCAAACAGATCGATCTGATTCTGAAAGGCGCTGCGGTAGCTGTCCGGGTCGTCGTGGTCGTAAAGCAGGCCGATAAAATCGCGGCCCTGCTTGCCCCAGGCGGCCAGCAGCGGATTGATCGGGTTGTCCGGCAACGCGGTGAGGTGACGTTTGCGGTTGTCGAGCTGACGGCGCAGCAGCTGTTTGTCCTCGACGATGTCGGCCCAGTAATGCTGGCAGGGGTTCTGCACCAGCATCAGGATCTGGCAGTGGCGGCTGAGCGCCGCCAGGGCTTCCAGCGCCTGCTGGGGCAGGGCGCTGATGCCGAAAATGATCAGCCGGCGCGGCAGGCCCGCCGGCGGCGTGTCCTGTTGAAGGGTGTCGACGAAGGCCCGGTGAATGGCGCTGCGGCTGAGCCCCTGTTTGTCCGCGTCCATGTCCGCGAGCAGGGCGCGCCACAAATGCGCCTGCCACAGCTGGCTGGCGGGGAAGTCGTCGAAGCGGTCGCGGTCCTCGGCGCGGCGCAGCCGGTCATCGCCCCGTTCCCAGTCCGCCAGCCAGTCGGCCCGGTAGACCTGGTAGGCGTCGAACAGATCCGCCAGCCGTTCCGCCAACTGGTGGCGTTTGCGTCCGTCCACGTCGTCGGCCAGGAAGTGGCGCAGCGGACCGAAATGGGGGGCGTCGAGCAGGGTGGGCAGCAGCCGGTACAGGCGCCACAGCAGCCGCGACTTGTCGAACGGCGAGGTGCGTGGCACCCGGTCTTCACCGAGCGCGGTGCGGTAGGCGCTCCACAGAAAGCGGGCAGGCATCTGGAACTGGAAACCGGCGCTGATGCCCAGCGCCCCGGCCAGCTGCAGTTTCAGCCACTGGGCCATGCCGTTGGACTGGACCAGGAAGATCTCCTCGTCCAGCGGCGCCAGCGGGTGTTGCCGCAGCCAGTCCGCCACCAGCTCGGTGAGCGTCTCCAGCCGGTTGCCGTGCAACACCATGAAACCGTTGTCCATCGCCGCCTTCCCCTGAGCATCCCGTATCCACGGCCCGGGCGGGCCGCCCGCCAAGCCTAAGCGACTCACCCGCAAAGAAAAAGTGTCGGCCGCCGGGGTGGTCACATAACGCTCAGCCACCACTGCGGCGGGGTCGCGGCGGGCGCCGGCAGCGGTGGCGCCTCGGCGCTGAAAAAGACCGGATACAGCAGCGCCAGCAGCAGCACCGCCATCGCCCGGTTGAAGTGGCGGAGCCGGTGCCCCTGGTGCAGCCGCGCCTTGAGCACCACCCCGCCCAGGTTCCAGGCGCTGATCAGCGGCAACCCGACCAGCAGATAGCACAGCGCCACCCAGGCCACATCGGCGACGAACCGGGACGGCCCGGTGAAGGTGGCGAGGGCGGTGAGCATCATCATCCAGGCTTTGGGATTGACCGCCTGGAACAGGGCCGCCTGGCTGAACGTCAGCGGCCGGGCGGCGCGCTGGTCCCCGGGCCGGGTCCGGGCACTGGCGAGCCGCCAGGCCAGCATCAGCAGAAAGCCGGCGCCGATCAGCCGCAGACCCCAGTTCAGGGCCGGGTATTGGGCCAGCAGCCCGCCCAACCCAAGCGCCAGGCTCCACAGCAGGACCTGACAGCCGAACGCGATGCCCAGCAGGTGGGGCAGGCAGGGCCGCCAGCCGACGTTGGCGCCGGCGGCCATCAACATCAGGTTATTGGGGCCGGGGGTGCCGCTCATCACGGCGACGAAACCGATCAATGGGAGAAGGTGTTCCAGGGTCATGCGGGGGCTCCTGATCCAGAGCGATCAGGTTAGGTGGACACCTCGAGGCAATACAGATATAAAAAAGCGAAATTGAACCGGTACAGATTGCCCATAGAGAGAACTGTGCCGCTGAATTTCACGGCAACTGTGCCGGCAATGATGTGATGAGGGGCCCGCCGCCATGGGGGAAGCGAACAAACGCTATGAGCAACTGGCGGACCAGCTGCAGACGCTGATCGGCGAGCAGGTCTATCCGGTGGGCAGCCGTCTGCCGGGTGTGCGCAAGCTGGGCGAGCAGCATGGCGTGAGCGTGGCCACGGTGGTGAGCGCCTGCCGGGAGCTGGAGCAGCGCGGTGTGCTGGAGGCGCGGCCGCGATCGGGGTTTTTCGTGTGTCCGCCGCTGGCCCGGCGGGACGCGCCCAGCCTGCCCCGCGCCGGCCGCCGCCCGCGCCCGGTGACCGGCCAGGAGCGGGTGCTGCGCATGGTGCAGGCGGTTAACGATCCGGCGGTGGTGAACCTGGGGGCGGCGGTGGCGGACCCGGATTTCCAGCCGGTGGCGCAGATGGAGCGGGCCTTCCGCACCGTGCTGCGCGAACAGCGTCGCCGCTGCGTGGGCTATGAGTTTCCGCCCGGGGCGCCGGAGTTGCGCGCCGGCCTGGCCCGCCGGCTGGCGGCGTTGCGCTGCCCGGTGTCCCCGGATCAGGTGCTGATCACCAACAGCTGCCAGGAGTCCGTCGCCATCGCCCTGCGCATGCTGACCCGGCCGGGGGACACCGTGGCCATTGAGTCGCCCACCTACTACGGCCTGCTGCAGGTGATCGAATCCCTCGGCCTCAAGGCCCTGGAGATCCCCACCGACCCGATCCAGGGCCTGTCCCTGGAGGCGCTCACGCTGGCGTTGGAGCGCTGGCCGGTGGCCGCCTGCGTGATGGTGCCCAACTTCTCGAATCCGCTGGGCACGCGCATGCCGGACAGCCGCAAACAGGCGCTGCTGCGTCTGCTGACGGACCACGACGTGCCGCTGGTGGAGGATGACATCTACGGTGACCTGCCGCTCAGCGGCACGCGCCCGCTGCCGATCAAGGCCTGGGACCGGGACGGCCTGGTGTACTACTGCTCGTCGTGCTCGAAGACCTTGTCGGCGGGGATGCGCGTGGGCTGGCTGGTGCCCGGGCGGGATTTTCAACGGGCGCAGTATCTGCAGTTCATCAATACGGTGTCGGTGGCCACGCCGTCACAACTGGCGCTGGCGCATTTCCTGGAAAAGGGTCACTACGACCGTTATCTGCGGCGGGTGAGAAGCCTGCACGCCAAGGCGGTGGCGCGCATGACCGACCGGGTCACCGAACTGTTTCCCACGGAGACCCGGGTCAGCCGGCCCGAGGGCGGTTTCGTGCTGTGGCTGGAACTGCCCGGCCGGGTGAATACCACCGAGCTGGCGGAGCGGGCCCTGGACGCGGGTGTGAACTTCGCGCCGGGGGCGCTGTTTTCCGCCTCCGGCAAGTTCGATCACTGTTTGCGTTTGAACTGCGCGGTGCGCTGGGACAGTCGGGTGGAGCGGGCGCTGGCGCGGCTGGCCGCGCTGCTTTGAACGCCGACCGGCCACTGCCGCGCCTGACGGGCCGCGTTCCTAGTCTTCCATCGCCGCCAGCTCGTCATCGAAGAAGAACTTGTCTTCGCCGAACGCCGGCTCCAGGTGGTTGAGCCAGGTGGCGTCCTCGTTGTACTTGGCGAAGAACGGGCGCTGTACCCAGTCCGGGTTGCGGCCCTGGATCAGGCGCAGCACGAACACCTTCTCGCCTGCGACTTCGGTAACGCCCTGGATTTCCACCTTGCCCGGGTGGCTGGACATGCTCGGGCCACGGGCGGTGCGCGCCAGGCCGGAGACCTGCTTCATGGCGTCGCGGTAGATATTCCAGGCGCGGGCCAGCGGCACTTCGAAGTAGCGGCGCGCGCCGGTGTCCCGTTCCACGAACATGTAGTAGGGGACGATGCCCAGCTCCACCTGGGTCTGCCACAGGCGCGCCCAGTCGTCGGCGTTGTCGTTGATATGCGCGAGCAGCGGGCCCTGGGCGCGGATCTGGGCGCCGGTTTCGCGTACCCGGGCGATCGCTTCCCGGGCGATGGCCGGCTCCAGCTCTCGCCAGTGGTTGTAGTGGGCCATCAGCGCCAGGTGCTTGCCGGCGGCCTGCACTTCACGGAACAGGTCGAGCAGGTCGTCGGCGTCCTTGTCGGAGATCACCCGCTGGGGCCAGAAGGTGAGCGCCTTGGAGCCGATGCGGATGGTGCGGATCTGCTCCAGCTCCAGCAGCGGTTCGATGTGGGCGCGCAGGTTCTTGGTCTTCATTACCAGCGGATCGCCGCCGGTGATCAGGATGTCGGTGATCTCCGGGTGCGCCTGCACATAGCGCTTGAGCTGGCCGGCTTCCTTGGTGGCGATCTTGAGATCGCTGTCGCCGATGAACTGCGCCCAGCGGAAACAGAAGGTGCAGTAGCTGTGGCACACCTGGCCCTGGCTGGGGAAAAACAGCACCGTCTCGTTGTACTTGTGCTGAATGCCGTCGATCTTTTCGCCGTCCACTTCCGGAATGTTGTGTTCCATCTGCCCGGCGGGGTGCGGGTTGAGGGCCTCGCGGACCTCGGCCACGGCGGCGTCGATCTCCGCCTTGTCGCCGCCGCGCATGGCGTCGGCCACCTTGTCGAAGTGTTCCGGTGCGAGCATGCCTTTCTGCGGAAAGGTGAGCTGGTAGATCGGGTCGTCGGGCACCTTGTCCCAGTCGATCAGTTCCTCGATCACGTATTCGTTGACGCGGAACGGCAGCACGTTGGCCACCACGCGCATGGCGAAACGGGCGTCATCGTCGAGGCGCTGCAATTGTTCGATTTTGTCCAACTGGCGTGCGGTGAACACCTTGAAGCGGCGCGGCTCCTGGGTGGCCGGCTCCTGATGTTCACGCAGCGGAATAACCGTATTGGCTTCTGACATGGTTTTCGCTCCTGATCATGCGCCGACGGCGACAAGGGGCGCGCCGGTACACTGGCCGCTTCAACCAGCGTGGTTCATGTTATATCTGTCTGCGTCGGGGGCTGACCCCATGGCCTTTTGGGCCGGATAAGTACCCCTGCGGGCCGAAAGGGCCAGGGGCGGCGCGTCGTTAACGCGGCGGGTGTAAAGCGGCGCTATGGTATGCGTTTGCGCGGCCGAGCGCAAAACGGCGCCGCCGGGGACGGATGCGCGGCGGCCCTGGTGTATGCTGGGTGGTCTTAGGACGGGGAAGCAATCGGAAGGGAGACAGCATGCAGGAATGGGTCGCCGGCGCGGCGTCGCTGGTGGAGTGGCTGATCGCCTGGCTGCAGGTGTTCTGGCCCGCCATCGTGGCGACCGCCGGCGTGGTCGCGGCGGTCTGGGTGACGCTGCATGTGGCGCAGCACAAACGGGATGCCCGCGCCGCCGCGGCCTGGACCGGCCTGGTATGGCTGGTGCCGCTGGTCGGCGCCCTGCTGTATCTGCTGTTGGGGGTGAACCGCATACAGCGGCGCGCCCGCCAGCTCACCGGCGGCGGCGCCATTGATGCCGCCCTGAGCGCCGGCCGGGATCAGGGCACGCCGCTGCAATCCGACCGCCTGCGGGTGCTGGCGCGGCTGGTGGGGCGTCTCACCGGCCTGCCGCTTACCGGCGGTAACCGGGTCACGCTGCTGGAGGCCGGGCCGGCCCTGGCGGCGATGATCCAGGCGGTGGACCAGGCCCGTGACAGTGTGTTGCTGGCCACCTATATCTTCGGCAACGACGCCGCCGGCAAGCCGCTGGCGGAGGCCCTGGAGCGGGCGGTGGCGCGCGGCGTGACCGTGCGAGTGCTGGTGGACGGCGTCGGCGCGCTCTATTCGCTGCCGCCGATCACCCTGCGCCTGCGCCGCCGGGGCGTGCGCGTGGAGCGCTTTCTGCACTCCATCGCCCCCTGGCGAATGCCTTACCTGAACCTGCGCAACCACCGCAAACTGATGGTGGTGGACCGCTGCATCGGCTTCACCGGCGGTATGAACATCCGCGCCGGCTACCTGCGCGAGCCGGCACACATGCAGGACCTGCACGCCCGGGTGGAGGGCCCCGCGGTGGTGCATCTGCTGCGCAGCTTCGTCGCCGACTGGGCCTTTACCTGCGGCGAGACCCTGGATGACAACTACCTGGGCGCCCTGGAAGCGGGCGACACCCTGGCGCGCGGCATCAATGCCGGCCCGGACGCGGATTTCGACAAACGCCGGCTGACATTGCTGGCGGCGATCGGCGCCGCCGAGCACGAAGTGCGCATCGTCACGCCGTATTTCGTGCCCGACCAGACCCTGCTGGCGAGCCTGCAGCTGGCGTTGCTGAAAGGGGTGCGGGTGAACATCGTGGTGCCGCAAAAGAACAACCTGCGGCTGGTGCAGTGGGCCAGCCTGCACGCGCTTCGCTGGCTGGTGCGCGAAGGCGCGGAGCTGCATTTCTCGGCGCCGCCGTTCGATCACACCAAGCTGATGACGGTGGACGGCCACTGGGTGCTGCTGGGCTCGGGCAACTGGGACGCGCGCAGCCTTCGCCTTAACTTCGAATTCGATATGGAATGTTATGATGACCCCCTGGCGGAGCAGGCCAACGATTTGATCGACCGCCGCCTGCGCGGCGCGCGCCGGGTCGGCGAAGCGGAGTTCCGTGCCATGGGCCGCTGGCGCCACGTGCGCAATGCGCTGGCGCACCTGTTCGAGCCCTATCTATAACCCTTTTCTGGCAGTGAGGATGTTGCATGCGTTTGCCCCGCGACCCGGAGCTTCCGGCCGGTTTGAAAACCCTGTCCCGATTGCAGTTCATCCACGGCTTCGTGGTGGTGGCGGTGGCCACGGCGATCTGGCTGCCGTCGCCGACGGTGGCGCAATCCTGGGTGACGCTGGTGGCGTTGCTGGCGGCACTGCATCTGTTGCTGCAGGTGGGGCTCTATACGGGGTCGGCGCTGGCGCGGGAGGATGCCGGCCTGGTACCGATGGCGGCGTTGCTGCTGGTGGCCGCCTGTGCCACGCCGTTTCTGCCGGCCTGGGCGTCCACGCCGCTGATGGCGGTGGCGGTGATGCTGCTGTTTCTGATGGAGAAGGTGGGGGCGGTCCGCGAACACTGGCCCCAGGCCTGGCTACGCGGGCGCAAACAGCATATGCAGTTTCTGATGGTGTCGCTGGGCAGTGTGGGTTTCTGGCTGATCAGCCAGGACAATCAGGCGCTGATAAAGGCGGCGACCGGCGGATAGCGCCGGCCGCCGTGGCGCTACTTCTTGACCGGTGAGCCCGGGCCCAACAGCGCCCATATCACCAGGCCGATCACCGGCAATACCAATACCAGGATCACCCACAGAATCTTCTCGCCGGTGGAGGCGCCGGACTGAACGATCTTGATGATCGCCAGAATATCCAGCACCAGAATGATTAAGCCGAGTATCTTGCTCATGTGCCCGCTCCCTAGGTTCATCGAATGGATACTCCGACGCTAACCACACTCGCCGCCCCGGTAAACCAAACGAAGGTAAAAGCCCGTAAACCCACGCACTGGCATCACGCGCCAAGATCACTACAATACGGAACCTCCGCTCCGGTAGCTCAGTTGGATAGAGCAAGCGCCTCCTAAGCGCTAGGTCGCAGGTTCGACTCCTGCTCGGGGCGCCATCTTTCCTGGTTTTTCGGATAAACCCTCGCCGGATTCCCCTGTTTGACGTAACGTTTCCCTTTAACGTGCATCCATGGGCGTATTGGAAGTAGAGGAGCGCACCATGAAGGACACCCGAGGGCTTTTGCTCCGCAGTGGTACCGACTTTCCGGCGCTGCGCCGGCGCCACACCAGCATTCTGCAGGTCAATCTCGGCTATCTGTGCAATATGAGCTGCGTGCACTGCCACGTGAACGCGGGCCCCACGCGCACGGAAATGGTGGAGCGCGAGACCATTGAGCAGATCATCCAGGTGCTGGACCGGGGCCGCGTGGAGGTGCTGGACCTGACCGGCGGCGCCCCGGAAATGAACCCGCATTTCCGCGATCTGGTGCGCGCCGCCCGGGCCCGCGGCGTCACCGTGATCGACCGTTGCAACCTGACCATCCTGCTGGAGGACGGCTATCAGGATCTGCCGGAATTCCTGGCGGAGCAGGGCGTGCAGATCGTGGCGTCGCTGCCCTGTTACCTGGAAGAGAACGTCAACGAGCAGCGCGGCAAGGGCGTCTACAGCAGCAGCATCGAGGCGATCCGGCGCCTGAACGCGGTCGGCTATGGCGACCCGGCACTGCCCCTGGACTTGGTCTACAACCCGGTGGGCGCCCATCTGCCGCCGCCGCAGGCGGCCCTGGAGGCGGACTACCACCGCGAACTGGACCAGCGCTTCGGCGTGCGCTTCAACCGCCTGCTGACCATCACCAATATGCCCATCAGCCGTTTCGGGGCGGTGCTGCTGGCGCATAACCAGTTCAACGATTACATGCAGTTGTTGCGCGACAACTACAATCGCGACAATCTTGAAGCCGTGATGTGCCGGAATACCCTGAGCGTGGATTATCAGGGTTACCTGTACGATTGTGACTTCAACCAGATGCTGGATATGCCCCAGGGGCACCATGATCGGCGCCCCCACGTCAGCGAGCTGCTCGACGCCGACAAGGAAGGCGAGCCGGTGTACGTGGCCGATCATTGCTTCGGGTGCACCGCGGGGTCCGGCAGTAGCTGTGGAGGCGCTTTGGGATGAACCTGAGTGTGGTAATTCCGGTGCTCGACGAGGCGAAATGTCTGGGGCCGTTCCTGGAGATGCTTCGTGAACGCCTGGGCGAGGGCGATCAGATCATCGTGGTGGACGGCGGCAGCAGCGACAACAGCGCGCTGATCGCCCGTGAGCACGCCGACCTGGTGCTGCACTGCGACCGTGGCCGGGCCCGGCAGATGAACCTGGGCGCCGAGCGCGCCGAAGGCGACTGGCTGTGGTTCCTGCACGCCGACTGCGGCCGGGTGGTGCGCGGTCATATCCGCGCCCTGAGAGCGCTGCCCGAGGACGCCGTCTGGGGCCGTTTCGACGTGCGTCTGTCCGGCAATCACCGCCTGTTCCCGCTGATCGGCCATGCCATGAATATCCGCTCGCGCTGGACCGGCATCGCCACCGGCGACCAGGGCATCTTCGTGCGGCGCGACCAATTCCTGGAAATGGGCGGTTTCCCGATGCAGCCGCTGATGGAAGACGTGGCGCTGAGCCAGCGTCTGCGCCGCCTGGCGGCGCCCGCCTGCCTGCGGCCGCGGCTGGTGGCCGACAGCCGGCGCTGGGAGGAACACGGCGTGTGGCGCACCATGATGCTGATGTGGCAGCTGCGCTGGCGCTACTGGCGCGGCGAGGACCCGGCCCGGCTGCACCGCGACTACTACCGCCAACATTACCGTCAGCAGCACCATGGCGGCTGAGCGCGCGCCCGCCATGGATACCCTGCTGCTGGTCTTCGCCCGGGCCCCGCGCCGGGGCAGGGTGAAGACCCGCCTGGTGCCCGAACTGGGCGAGGACACCGCCCTGGATGTACACCAGCGCCTGCTCGACCGCACCCTGCGGGAGGCCGCCGCCTTTCCCGGCCGCGCCAGGCTGATGCTCGACGATCATGACGACCGGCTCGCCGCCCACGCCCGGGAAATCGGCCTGGAGGTGGGGCTGCAGCACGGCGGCGGACTCGGCGAGCGCATGAACGCGGCACTGCGGGACGGCCTGCAAGAGGCGCCACGTGTGCTGCTGGTGGGCAGCGATTGCCCGGTGCTGGACCAGACCTACCTGGCACTGGCCGTGGACGGGCTCGACAACGCCCGGGTGGTGCTGGGCGCCAGCGAGGACGGCGGCTACGTGCTGATCGGCGGCAGCGACGCCTCGGTCTGGCATGACGGACGCTTCGAGGGTGTCCGCCTGGGCACCGATTACGCCATGGCCGACACGCTGGTGGCGCTCAATGACGTGGCCCCGGTGACGGTGCTGCCGCCCCTGTGGGACGTGGATATGCCCGAGGACGTGACCCGCGCCCGCAACCTGGGTGTGTTGCCCTGAGTCCCATTCCCGGTACTTCCGGCTTCCTGAACCCCGCGCTTCCGGCTTAGTATATTGGCCTTCCAGGTGGTCCTTTAGGCTTATCATCGGAATCCGGGCCGCCTTCAATCAAGGGAGTGAGACATGGAACAGCCACCGGTGCTCGACAGCGCCGTTATCAGTGAACTTCGAGAGATCATGGGGGGCGACTTCGACACCCTGGTCGCCTCCTACATCCGCGACGGCGGTCAGCGCCTGCAGGCCCTCCACGATGCCCTCGCGGCCGGCGACGCCGAAGCCGTCCGGCAGCAGGCGCACAGCTTCAAAGGCAGCAGCGGCAATCTCGGTGCGTTGCGGGTAACGGGCATCTGCCTGGAAATCGAGCAATACGCCCGCGAGCGGGACCTGGCCGCCGCCGGCACCCTGATGGAGGCCTTGGAAAATCAGTTCCAGAAGTCCTGCGACGCCCTCGGCGCCTGTTGAGCGGGCAAAAAAAACCCCTCATCCAAAGGGGGTGGATGAGGGGGGGTTGTGAGCGCTATTGCTAGCGCCTTGGGGGGATACCATTTATCTAATCAAAAGGTTACATGTCCCACTTTGCCCATGCTGTAAAAAGCCGTGAGCGATTGTAAAACTTGGCGGCTTTGTGGCACCGCTGTGTGTCCCGGAGGCCTTAAGGCACCGGAACAGCCTGCTGAAATGCTCTGAGTTTGTAAGCAATATCTTACAAGACTGTAAGCATTTCTACCAATCTTCTGTCCTCGGATGCCGTCAATTTTTATCGGCGAATTCGCTAAGCTATTGATATACCTGGGGAAGAGCCGAAAGAGCTCATTTCTTGTCCGCAGTTTTTATATATCTTTAACCCTTGCCGGCCTCCGCGATTGCTATAGTGCCTCCCGTGCTCATGGAGAAGAGCACACGGAAAGCTAGGGACGGTGGACACGGAGGTTCTAGGTGAGCGCAATCGGGTAAGGATCACTCGACGCAAAAAGGGCGGCAGGATGCCGCCCTTTCTTATTTCAGGCTAGCCGCCGGTTACCACTCGCGGGCGAGCTTTTCCTTCTTGTTGGGGACACCGTCCCACTCATCCGCGTCGTCCGGCGAGTCCTTCATCTCGGTGATGTTGGGCCACTTCTCCGCCAGCTCCGCGTTGATTTCCAGGAAATCCTGCTGGTCGTCGGGCAACTCGTCTTCCGAGAAGATGGCGTTCACCGGGCATTCGGGCTCGCACAGGGCGCAGTCGATGCATTCGTCCGGGTGAATCACCAGGAAGTTGGGGCCTTCATAGAAACAGTCCACCGGACATACTTCCACGCAGTCCGTGTGTTTGCAGTTGATGCAGTTTTCACCTACTACGAACGTCATAGCCTGTCCTCGCCAGGTGTATTCTCTTTCCAGGGCCAGCACTGAATTCTATCAGATCACCGGCCCGCTTGGGGTATATCGCCAGGGGCGCCAGCCGCTCGGCGCGTGACCCTCCCTCGGGGCCGCGCTAGTCTACCCGACTGTGCCGGGCTGGCAAGCGCCGCGGGCACCGCGATTGACCGAAGTGGTCAATGCCGCGGTTTATCAGTGGTCGCTTAACTGCTTCAGGCGGTAGAGCGCCTCCAGGGCCTGGCGCGGCGTCAGATCATCCGGGTCCAGATCCCGCAGCGCTTTATCCACCTCGCTGATGGCACCGAACATGTCCGCCTGGGCGGGTGCTTCGGAGTGGGCCGCCGGCACCGGCCGCTCACCGCTTTCCAGCTCCGCCAGCTTGTCCGCCGCCTGACGGATCACGCCGGCGGGCACCCCGGCCAGCTGCGCCACCTGCAGGCCGTAGCTGCGGCTCGCCGGCCCTTCCTGTACCCGGTGCAGGAAGACGATGCGGTTGTTGTGCTCGCTGGCGGTGAGATGGGCGTTGTAGACGCCGGGCAGATGCTCCGGCAGCTGCGTCAGCTCAAAGTAATGGGTGGCGAACAACGTGTAGGCGCGCAGATTGCGGGCCAGATGCTCCGCCGCCGCCCAGGCCAGGCTGAGGCCGTCGAAGGTGCTGGTGCCACGGCCGATCTCATCCATCAACACCAGGCTTTCCGGCGTGGCGTTATTGAGGATGTTGGCCGTTTCCGACATCTCCACCATAAAGGTGGAACGGCCGCCGGCCAAATCGTCGGACGAGCCGATGCGGGTAAAGATGCGGTCGATCTTGCCGATGCGGGCGCTGGCGGCGGGCACCGCGCTGCCGATGTGGGCGAGCAGGGCGATCAGCGCGGTCTGGCGCATATAGGTGGACTTACCGCCCATGTTCGGGCCGGTGATGATCACCATGCGGCGCTGATCGTCCAGCTGCAGGCTGTTGGGCACGAAGGCGTCGTCCATCACCTGTTCCACCACCGGGTGGCGGCCGTCGACGATCTCGATGCCCGGCTCGTCCACCAGATCGGGGCGCACCCAGTTCAGGGTTTCCGCCCGCTCCGCCAGACACGCCAGCACGTCCAGCTCGGCCACCGCCGCGGCGCTGGCCTGCAGTGGGCCGAGATCGGCGGCCAGTTCCTCGATCAGCGCTTCGTAAAGCCGTTTCTCCAGGTTCAGTGCCTTGCTGGACGCGGACAGCGCCTTGTCCTCGAACTCCTTCAGCTCCGGGGTGATAAAGCGCTCGGCGTTCTTCAGCGTCTGGCGGCGCTGGTAATCCACCGGCGCCTGGTCCGCCTCGCGGCGGGACAGCTCAATATAGTAGCCGTGCACCCGGTTGTACTTGACCCGCAGCGTGGAAAAGCCGGTGCGCTCACGCTCGCGGGTTTCAATGTCCACCAGCACCGCGCCGGCGTTCTCGCTGATCGAACGCAGCTCGTCCAGCTCTTCGCTGTAGCCCGGCGCGATCACGCCGCCGTCGCGGATCAGCATGGGCGGGTTCTCGATCACCGCGCGCTCCAGCAGCGCCACTTTATCGGGGAAATCACTGAGCCGGTCGTGCAGCCCCTGGAACACCGCGTCGTCGGGCAGGGCGGCGTGCAACTCCGGCAGCGCCGACAGGCTGATGTGCAGCCGCGTCAGGTCGCGGGGCCGGGCGGAGCGCAGCGCCACCCGGCCGAGAATCCGCTCCATATCGCCGATCCGGTCCAGCACCTGGCGGGCCGACTCGAAGCGCCAGCCGTCGCGCAGCGCGGCGATGCGGTCCTGGCGCTCACCGAGCACCGAGCGGTCGCGCAGCGGCCGGTGCACCCAACGCTTGAGCAACCGCGAACCCATCGCCGTCTTGGTGCTGTCCAGCACCCAGGCCAGGGACGGCTCCTCCTGGCCGGTGAGGGTTTCGGTGAGCTCCAGATTGCGGCGTGTGGCGGCGTCCATGGCGACGCCATCGTCGAACGCTTCCAGGGTCAGCCCGGTGACGTGGGGCAGCGAACTGCGCTGGGTGTCCCGCGCGTACTGGAACAGCGCCCCCGCCGCGGCCACCGACACCGCCGCCGGCTCACCGAAACCGGACAGATCCTGCACGCCGAACTGCTGGCACAGCTGCCGCCGCGCGGCCTCGCCGTCGAAGTCCCAGGGTGGCCGCTTACGACAGCCGGGCCGGTCCACCAGCGCTACCGGCAGCCCATGATCTTCGCTGATCAGCAACTCCGCCGGCTGCCAGCGCTCCAGCAGCGCCTGCAGCTGCTCGTGCCCCTCCACCCGGGTCACCACGAAACGACCGGCGGCCACGTCCAGGCTCGCCGCGCCCACCGCCGTGCCGTCCTCGAACAACGCGCACAACAGCGTGTCGCGGCGCTCCTCCAGCAACGCCTCGTCGCTCACCGTCCCCGGCGTCACGATGCGCACCACCTTGCGCTCCACCGGCCCCTTGGCCAGCGCCGGATCGCCGATCTGCTCGCAGATCACCACCGACTCGCCCAGCTTCACCAGCCGCGCCAGATACCCCTCGGCCGCGTGATAGGGAATCCCCGCCATCGGAATCGGCTTGCCGTTGCTCTGGCCGCGCTGCGTCAGGGTGATATCCAGCAGCCGCGCCGCCTTCTGCGCGTCGCCGAAAAACAGCTCGTAGAAATCCCCCATCCGGTAGAACACCAGCTGATCCGGGTGCTCGGCCTTAATGCCTAAATATTGCTGCATCATCGGGGTGTGGCCGGACAAGTCTTGCTTTGCCATATGCGCGGTGTCGCCTGTTTCCGGGAAAGTGACGGCGCCCCGGCGGGTAACGGGACGTAAGCGGGGCAGAATAGCAAACCCTTGGGTCAGGCTCTATTGGTGGGGCGCTGCGTTGCCGGCATTGGACGTATTGAACATTGAGAGGGCAGGAAGGTCACTGGTGTTTCGTTTATTGCGATTTTCGTTAATTTCGATTAGTTTGTGGATATCGCCAGGATATCCGTCATTGAGAGGTACTTATGAACACCGCGTCGGACCACAGCAAGCTTCCCGACCCTCAGGCTACGGATCTGGCTCGTGAGAGCTCCGCCGCTCTGGCAAAGCTGCTCAAAGATCATCCGGAGCAGGATCGCGCCAGGGTCCGTATGGACGACACGGATTTGGTGCTGCCTCGGCATGCCCTGGAGCTGTTGCGCAATATTCTCACCGAAATGGCCCAGGGCAACTCGGTAACCATCATGCCCATACAAGCGGAGGTGACCACCCAGAAAGCCGCCAACCTGCTGAACGTATCCCGGCCTCATCTGGTCAAACTGTTGGAGGACGGTGCCATCCCCTTCAGCCGGGTCGGAACACATCGTCGCATCCGCTTTCAGGATGTCATGGAATACCGGGCAGCCCGAACCGCCGAAAGCGAAGCCGCCCTGCAGGCGCTGGCGGATCAGGCCCAAGAGCACGATATGGGGTACTGATGCGCTAGAGGCGGTTGATTTATGGTATAATATGGGGATTGCGGATGGGTAAGTTATGGCCGACAAGACATTGACGCTAAAAGCCAAGAAAAGCTACTACGCTAGGTTCCGGGGCTCCAATTTCCGGGCGAGTTTGCGCTTGGAGGGCTTTCAGGTGAGCGATTCCGAATCCGTGAAGCCATTGCCCTCTCGCCAAGCTGTTATCGAGAAATACCGTACGAAGGTGAAAATCTGAGCCTTACCCAGGCATAACCGCCCACTGCTGTACTTCATCATGGTTCAACAGCACCACCTGCTGGGCCTCCGGTGAGCGATGATCCGCCGGCGTATCCACTCGCAGCTGCTGCAGCAGGTAACTCACCAGGGCCCCGCGGGTCTCCAGACACAGCTCACCATGCTCCATACCGTAATCCCGCTCAATCAGGGCTTGCTGCGGCGGCGATAAGCGAGGATCTGGCCCCAGGCGCACGACGACTCGGGTCCGCCAGGCCTCGTCGTCTTCGGCGCCACGGTCCCCGTGCAGCACCAGCTCGGGCCGGTCGCTGATCCGGCTGAGTACGAAATCCCGAAAGTCCCCGTTCTTCTCGCACCAGGCGCGGACGTGCCAGCGGTAGCCGGTGTGCACCACGGTGTGCGGCTGGATCACCCGGAACTCCGGCTCCGGGTTCGCCAGCGACGCGTATTCGATCTCCACTCGCTTGCCTTCCCGGCAGGCCTGCAACACCGGCCGCAACACCGCCGGACGCAGATCCCGGGCCGGGGGCAGCAGCACCTCGGTGTTGAGCTCGCGCACCGTCAGCGACTCAAAGGAACAGGCCAGGTCCTCCCGGGCGTGCATCATTTGCAGGTACTCGTCGGCGACGCCCTGGGTGAACACCGGCTTGAACGCCTCCGTGGGGCGGTAGCCCTTGAGGAAGCGGTCGTAGACCAGGTTGTCCGGCCCGTAATCCGTCAGATAGGTATTGATGTCCTTGCTGGCCTGCTGGCGCCCGATGCCGAAGGCCCGCATCAGATGGTTGGTGGTGAGCCGGCCCTCCCACAGGGCCACTACTTCGATCAGCCGGTAGCGCAGTAATAGATCCCAACGCACCGGCCAGGCACCGGCGCTTTTGCGGCTAACGCGAGCCATGGCACTCTCCCTCTTTATTGGTTGGCATGGCGACCTGCCTGAAAACTGGACGTGTTCATGTAGCCAGTATAGATGTGTCGCCACTAAAGTCATAGAGTGGTCGGCGTCACGGATGGACACTGTCATGGATAGACACTGGGGCAGGGATGCCACTTCTGAATTACGAGGACGCACAATGTACGACATCATTGGCGACATCCACGGCCACGCCGAACCCCTGAAGCGGTTGCTTCACCGGTTGGATTACGCGGAAACCGGCGGGGTCTGGCGGCACCCGACCCGCAAGGCGCTGTTCCTGGGCGACTACATCGACCGCGGGCCCGAGCAACTGGAGGTGGTGCGCGTCGTGCGTGCCATGGTCGAAGCCGGCGAAGCGCTGGCGATCATGGGCAACCATGAGTTCAACGCGGTGGCCTGGGCGACGCCGGACCCATCGCAACCCGGTGAGTACCTGCGCCCGCACTCCGCCAAGAACCGCCACCAGCATCAAGCCTTCCTGGAGCAAATCGGGCAGTACCCGGACCTGCACGAAGAGGTGCTGGACTGGTTCCGTACCCTGCCGCTGTATCTGGACCTGCCGGAATTCCGCGCGGTGCACGCCTGCTGGCACCCGGCGCACATCGGCACGCTCGACAGCTGGCTGGACGACGACGCGAGACTGCCCGCCGACGCCTGGGCGCCCGCCGCCACCGAAGGCCACGACCTGTTCGCGGCGGTGGAAACCACGCTCAAAGGCCTGGAGATCGAACTGCCCGAAGGCGAAGGCTTCCACGACAAAGACGGCCACGCCCGGCGACACATCCGCACCCGCTGGTGGCAAACCGCCCCGGCCACCTATCTCGACGTGGCCCTGGTGCCCGACACCACACTGCACGCGATCCCCGACTTGCCCCTGGCCGACGGCGTGCTCCCCGGCTACGCCAACGACAAGCCCGTGTTCGTGGGGCACTACTGGTTCCAGGGCACGCCCCAACCCCTGACCGACCATATCGCCTGCCTGGATTACAGCGTCGCCGCCCGCCACGGCGGGCGCCTGGCCGCCTACCGCTGGGACGGCGCCGGACCACTCAGCGAGGCGAATTTCGTCTGGGTGGAGGCAGCGACATGAAGGTAATCACCTACCCAATAGGATGTGATAAGGTTCACGAAAAAGCCGGACATCGGCAAAAAGCCGGCATACCGGCAGAACGCCGGAAAACCGGCAAAGGGAACCGACGACAGAACCTGTCCGCTAGTAAACGTCGGTCCGCCAGGGTGGGCATTTGGGAGGGGGTAATGGGGAGCATTCATAAAGAGCTGAAGGCGCGCCAGCGCGCGGAGCGGGACAGCTACCCGGAGAATCTGAGTCTGCGCGTGCACCGCGCGCTGAGCTGGCTCGACCGCGCCGAACAGGACGACGACCCGGACAGCCGCTTCATCTTTCTGTGGATCGCCTTCAACGCCGCCTACGCCACGGAAATCGACGACCGCATCCACCTCAACGAACAGGCCACCTTCAACGGCTTCCTGGAGAAGCTGTGCGATCTGGACACCGAGAAGTGTATCGGCGAGCTGGTGTGGAAGGCCTACCCGAACGCCATCCGCGTCCTGCTGGATAATCCTTACGTCTTCTCCTGCTTCTGGGGCCACCAGAAAGGCCACCTGACCGAAGCGCAGTGGAAACACAGCTTCGACGGCGCTAAGAAAGCGGCGCATTCAGCCCTGGCCCAGCAGAACACCCCGGTGGTGCTCTCCATCGTCTTCAGTCGCATCTATACCCTGAGAAACCAGATCATGCACGGCGGTGCGACCTGGAGTGGCAGCGTCAATCGCGACCAGATTCGTGACTGCGTGGCGATTCTGGCGAACTTGGTGCCGGTGATTATTGAGGTGATGATGGATAACCCCCGGGCGCTTTGGGGTGAGGCGAGTTATCCGGTTGTTAAGCCGAATCACGAAGGTAAGAGAGCTGGCTGGCGACGGAGCAGTCATGAAACTGATCGACAATATTAATGAGCTTCTTGGGGACGATCTGCGACGGTCTATCGAGCCCGGCGCAAAGCTGAAAATTGCAGCGTCCTGTTTCTCCATCTACGCCTTTGCTGAATTGAAGAAGCAGCTCGAATCCATCGACTCCCTGGAGTTCATCTTCACGTCGCCGACTTTCATTCCTGACGACGCAATAAAAGACAGCGGTCGCAAGGTCCGGCGCGAGTTCCATATTCCAAAAGCCGAACGTGAGCGGAGCTTTTACGGCAGCGATTTTGAGATACAGCTGAAGAACAAACTGACGCAACGAGCCATTGCCAGGGAGTGCGCGGACTGGATGCGACGCAAGGCGGCTTTCCGCTCCAATCGCAGTAAAGCGCCGATGCAGCAATTTGCCTGCGTCGATACGGGCGATTCAGGAGCCGTATACCAGCCCCTTCATGGTTTCACTGCCGTCGATCTGGGGTATCAGCAGGGCGACGCGGTCTCGAATTTCGTCAACCGGTTTGACGACCCGGCCTACACGGCCAATTTCCTGAAATTGTTCGACCAGATCTGGGACGATCCCGAAAAAATAGAGGACGTGACCGAGCGGCTTTGCGACCACATCGCCTCCGTGTACCAGGAAAATTCGCCCGAGCGCATCTATTTCCTGATGCTCTACAACATCTTCAGCGAATTTCTGGAAGACATCAGCGAGGACGTCCTGCCGAACGATCGCACCGGCTATCAGGACAGCTTGATCTGGAACAAGCTCTACAGCTTCCAGCGAGATGGGGCCACCGGGATCATTAACAAACTGGAAACCTACAACGGTTGCATACTGGCGGACAGCGTGGGCCTGGGCAAGACATTCACGGCGCTGGCGGTCATCAAGTATTACGAACTGCGCAACCGTTCCGTGCTAGTGCTTTGTCCCAAGAAGCTGGCGGACAACTGGCTCAACTACAACCGGAACCTCACCACCAATCCGCTGGCGAAGGATCGCTTTAACTACGAGGTGCTCTGCCACACGGACCTTCAGCGCACCAGCGGAGAATCCTTCGGTACCCGCCTGGATCGCGTCAATTGGGGCAACTACGACCTTGTAGTGATTGACGAATCACACAACTTTCGCAATAACGATGTGTTCAAGGACCGGGAAACCCGCTACCAGCGTTTGATGAGCAAGGTCATTTGCGAGGGCGTGAAGACGAAGGTTCTGATGCTCTCTGCAACGCCCGTCAACAACCGGTTTACCGATTTGCGCAACCAGCTCGCGCTGGCCTATGAAGGCGAATCCGATGCGCTCAGCGCCAAGCTGCGGACGGAGACCGATGTCGAGGAAGTATTTCGTCGCGCCCAGGCCGCGTTTAATGCCTGGTCCAGGCTGCCAGCGGAAGAGCGCACACCAAACGCCATTCTCGACGCGCTGGACTTTGACTTCTTCGAGCTATTGGACAGTGTCACTATTGCCCGCTCCAGAAAGCATATTGAGCAGTTCTATGACACGACAGAGATAGGCACTTTCCCGGAGCGCCTCAAACCGCTGGCCTTCAATCCACCGTTGACCCAGCGCAGCGACGTGATCGGTTTCAATGATATCTACGCGCAGCTTTCGACGGTCAAGCTCGCGGTCTATGCCCCGGTGAACTATATCTTGCCCAGTCGGCTGGCAAAGTATGAAGAGCTCTACGACACCGAGGTGGCTGGCGGCGGGGGGCGACTAAAGCAAGCTGATCGGGAGCGCAGTCTTCAGGCGCTGATGACCACCAACCTGCTGAAGCGCCTGGAAAGCTCGGTAGAGGCTTTCCGTATCACCCTGCAGAAGCTCCAGGACAACCACACCCGCACGCTGGAGAAAATCGCGAACTACAAGGAAACCGGACGCGATCTCGGGTTTGCCGATGTGACGGTCGCTTTTGAGGATGCCGAGCCAGAGGACGAGGAATTCCTGGCGGCAGACGATGAATCTATCGGCGGAAAAGTCCGGATCAGCCTGGCCGATATGGATCTGCCGTCCTGGGAGCACGATCTCGAGGCAGACCTGGGCATCATTGCGGCCCTGCTGGCCGAGATGCAGAAAGTCACCCCGGAGGACGACGCCAAACTGCAACACATCAAGGCGCACATCAACGACAAGATCAACGCGCCCATCAACACCGGTAACAGTAAGGTCATCGTCTTCACGGCCTTCGCGGATACCGCGCATTACCTCTACCGCAACCTGGTGCCCGGGGTTCTAGAAGCGCACGGCCTGCACAGCGCCATCGTCACCGGTTCCGATGCGCCTAAATCAACGCTGGGCAGGGGCTATGACTTTCAATCCCTGCTGACGCTGTTCGCGCCGAGGGCGAAGGACAAACACCATGTCCTGCCTGACGAGCCCAACGAGATCGACCTCCTGATCGCCACCGACTGCATTTCCGAAGGCCAGAACCTCCAGGACTGCGACTACCTGATCAACTACGACATCCATTGGAACCCGGTGCGCATCATCCAGCGCTTCGGGCGGATAGACCGTATCGGCTCCCCCAACGCCAGCATCCAGTTGGTCAACTACTGGCCCGATATCAGCCTGGATGAGTACATAAACCTCAAGGAACGGGTCGAGAACCGCATGGTGATCGTCGATGCCACTGCGACAGGCGACGATAATCTGCTCGATACCGAGGCCGGTGAAATGGCCTACCGAAAAGAGCAACTCCGCCGCCTCCAGGAGGAAGTGATCGACATGGAAGACGTAAAGACCGGCGTTTCCATCACCGACCTGGGTCTGAATGACTTCCGCATGGATCTGCTCAACTACATCAAGACCCACGGCGAGCTGGCCAACCTGCCCAGCGGCCTGCACGCCGTGGTGCCGGCGGACCCCAACCGTGGCCTGGTGCCGGGGGTGATCTTCACCATGCGTAACCGCAATCATGCGGTCAACGTCCAGCAGCAGAACCGCTTGCACCCCTTCTATCTGGTCTACATCGCCAATGACGGCGAGATCATCGCCAACCATACCGAAGTCAAGCCCCTGCTGGACCTGGCCCGCGCCGCGTGCCGGGGGCGTGGCGACCCCATCCAGGCCGCCTGCCAACCCTTCAACCAGGCCACGGACGACGGTCGCCAGATGGGCTTCTATTCCGACCTGCTGGACCAGGCCATCCGCAGCATCGTGCAGGTGCAAGACGAGAAGGATCTCGACAGCCTCTTCACCGGCTCACGCACCAGCGCACTCACCAACCCTATTGCCGGGCTGGATGACTTTGAACTGTTGTCCTTTGTGGTGGTGCAGGAAGAGCAATAATGAATGACCGAGAGAACAAAGCGTACAGGGAGCGCGTATGACAACCTTTGACAGCACCAAAGCCTCGTTGAACGACCTGCTGCGGGAGATACGCGAAGGCAAGATTCAGCTGCCGGATTTTCAGCGCGGCTGGGTTTGGGACGATGATCATATTCGAGACCTGCTGGTCAGCATTGCCCGATCTTTTCCCATTGGCGCCGTCATGTTACTGGAAGCTGGCGGCGAAGTGCGGTTTGAAACGCGACCTGTGGAAGGTCTGGAAGGAAAGATCCCGAAGGGTCAAAAGCCGGAGAAACTGATTCTCGATGGGCAGCAACGACTGACCACGCTCACCCAGGCGCTGGCGATGGAGGTGCCTGTAAGCACCACCACGGCCAAGGGTAAAAAGATCAAGCGCCACTACTACTTCGATATCCGCAAGGCAGTGGAGACGCCCCATGCGCTGGACGAGGCCGTGATTGCTGTCGATAAAAACCGGCAAGTACGCAGCAATTTCGGCCGCGATGTGGATCTGGATCTGTCCACTCGTGAGCTGGAATGTAAGCAGCTTTATTTTCCCTGTAACCAAGTCATGGGTTCGGATGACTGGGAAGCAACGCTCCACCAGGTTGCTCCGGAGCACTTCGGCACGTACATGACTTTTCGTAGCCAGGTGCTATCGCCGTTTCGCAGTTACCAGCTGCCGGTGATCCTGCTCAAGAAAGAAACCTCCAAAGAGGCCGTTTGCCTGGTATTCGAAAAAGTAAACACCGGCGGTGTCCAGCTATCCGTCTTTGAGCTCATTACGGCCAGCTATGCCGCCGATGGCTATAACCTGCGTGATGACTGGTTCGGCTCGAAGGTGCGCAATGTCGAATCTCGTAAAGCACGTATAGAACAGGACAGGTTGCTCAAGGACACGGAAGCCACCGAATTTCTCCAGGCCATCAGCCTGCTGCACACCCACGAGCAGCGTCAGGCGGACATTGCCGCAGGCAAAACGGGCAAGCAGGTTCGCCCGGTCAGCGCCAAACGCGCAGATGTTCTCCAACTGCCGCTATCGGCCTGGCAGCGATGGGCCGACGACCTGGAGGCCGGATTCAAGCTAGTCGGACGGTTTCTGCGCAAAGAGTGCTTCTATAGTCGGCGAGAGCTGCCTTACAGCACGCAATTGGTGCCCTTGGCCGCTGTGTTGGCACGCCTTGGGGACCGCTGGCTGGAGCCGCGCATCTACGACAAGCTGACGCGCTGGTACTGGTGTGGGGTGCTGGGCGAACTCTACGGCGGTGCGGTGGAAACCCGTATGGCCAATGACTACGAAGAACTGCTGCGCTGGTTTGAAGAGGATGACGCGCTGCCCCGGACCGTGCGCGATGCCAGTTTCCAGCCGGATCGCTTCGATACGCTACGTTCCCGCCTCAGTGCCGCCTACAAGGGCATTAATATACTGGTGCTTCGCGAAGGCTCGAAGGACTGGTTCTGGAAGGCCAGCATACGTGAACTGGACGCCAACGAGATTGCCTTGGACATCCACCATATTTTCCCGCGCAACTGGTGCGAGAATCTGGGCATTTCCAAGGATGAATACGACAGCATCCTCAATAAGACGGCTATTTCCTACAAGGCCAATCGCAAGATCGGCGGCGATGCACCGTCCCAGTATCTGCCGAGGATCCAGCAGGAAAAGCAGGTGGGGCTGAGTGACGATGAGATGAATGCCTTATTGGCCAGCCATGCCATTGCCCCGCAATTACTTCGTGCCGATGAGTTCAAGCACTTTATCGAAGATCGCCGACGCCGCCTGGCTGCACTGATCGAGAAAGCCATGGGCAAGCAGGTCAACCAAGCTTTCGAAAACGAAGAGTACGACACCGAAGCCCTGGAGCAATTCGCCGAATGACTGAGGCGAACCATCCAGCACTCATCGAGTACCCGGAGCGCGCGCGAGTTGACCGGGTGGTGCCCAAGAATCGAATCGTGGTGTCTGGTGCGCCGGGCCGGCGCGTGCGCGATCAGCTCACCACCCAGGTGGCCCGAATCACCTGGCAGTACAAGCTGGCACAGGAAACGCTGAACCTGAAAGGTAGCAAGGCGGTCCCGGAGATTCAGATATTCCGTATAGCGCTGAAGCCGGCGGGAGTTAGCGATGATTTGCCGGTTGATGTGTTGAAGTGCATAGACCGCGCCATCGGTTTTCCCATAATCTTCGAGCTGATCAGCAACCGCGAGGACGGCGCGCCGCGTGATGCCATTCGGGTAGCGGCCACCTACAAGCGGCCCAGCGAGGCCGATGCTGGTAAATGGGTAGTCGACGACTATTTCGCCACCGATTGGATGCCGGCGGACACTCCCCGGGCATCGCTGCCGGTGGCGCTGGATTTACCCCGGCTTTATAAGCAGCTCCTACGCGAGCTGGTACCTATCCAGGGCCGGCCAGATGAGTCCACGGTAGCGCTGATGGAGCGTCACGGCCACATCATGGCAAAGCAACGCGAGTGCCGGCGTCTGGAAGTCCGCATTCGGCGGGAAAAAAAATTCAACCGCAAGGTGGAACTCAACCGCCAGCTACGAGCACTGAGTGCGGAACTCGACGCCTTGTAAGAAACGACTATTGAAGGAAAAGAGCAACATGGCTGAAAAAACGACCACCGGCAAGCTGAAGATGCACAGCCCCGATCTGACTCAAGATAATATTGCCAAAATCAGTGAGCTGTTTCCCGGCTGCGTTACCGAGGCCCGCGACGAGGCGACCGGCAAGCTGCGCCTGTCGGTTGATTTTGATCAGCTACGGCAGGAGTTGAGTGCCCATCTCGTGGACGGGCCGCAGGAACGGTATCGACTGGACTGGCCAGGGAAGCGAGAAGCGCTGGCGCTGGCGAATGCGCCGATTGCAAAAACTCTTCGTCCTGAAGTCAAGGAAAGTACCCTATTTGATGAGACAAGGAACTTGTTTGTCGAAGGTGACAACCTCGAAGCTCTCAAGCTATTGCAGGATGCTTACCTTGGAAAGGTTCAGGTTATCTATATAGATCCGCCGTACAATACGGGCAACGACTTTATTTACGTAGATGACTTTTCCGAAGCCTCGAGTGAATATTTACGTCGCTCCAATCAAATAGACGAGGAAGCCAATAGGTTGCTGGCTAATACCACCAGGAATGGCCGTTTTCATTCGAATTGGGTTTCGATGATGTACGCCAGGATAAAGGTTGCAAGAAACCTGCTTTGTGAGAATGGTTTGATATTTCTTTCAATTGACGACAATGAAGCCGCTAATCTGATGAAAATTTGTGATGAGGTTTTTGGTGGACAAAACTTTGTGGGGGCAATGTCGTGGTTAAAAAAGAGAAAAGGAAGCTTCCTCTCAAAAAAGTTAGTCTCTGTGACAGAGTGGTTGTTGGTTTACGGTAAATCCGAAGACGTTCGATTGTTTGGCGGGAGGGCGGACGAATCCGAATCACAACCATTAATTAAGAGGACTAATTCGGTTGGTATCCTCAAGTTTCCTTCAGATCTAGTCAGGACAAAGCTAGCAGACGGCGTGTATGAAGCGGGAGAGTACGGAGAAGGAAGCAGCTCTGTAGAGCTTCTCAACACTGTAACAGTAAAGCAAGGGGTTATTGAGAACTCATTTTCATTGAAAGGGCCATTTATTTGGGGCCAAGGCTACCTCGACGCGCAAATAGAAGGTGGTGCGCGCATCATTGTTAATACCGACTCTTTTCAAGTTCGAGCATTTAAGGCGCCAGATCCGGATTCACATAAAGGCCTAAGTACGTTTATTAACGGAGTAGAGCTTCAAGCAACTAATGAAGATGGTTATGAGCAACTTCGCGATCTTCTTCAAGCTGAAGGGGTGATGAGTTACCCCAAGCCAGTTAACTACATAAAAAGAATGATAGAAGCGGGAACGCATTGGGATAAGGCCTCCATAGTCTTGGATTTCTTTGCAGGTTCGTCAACCACGGCTCATGCAGTAATGCAGTTGAACGCTGAGGATGGCGGAAATCGTAGGTTCATTATGGCGCAATTTCCAGAGGATTCCCCCAGAGACTCCGCAGCGTTCAACGCGGGTTACAAGACTATTGCAGAGATAGGTAAAGAACGCATTCGCCGCGCCGGCAAGAAGATCCTTGAAGGCGAGTGCCACCCCGGCTGGAACGGCGATGTTGGCTTCCGGGTGCTCAAGGTCGACACATCGAATATGAAAGACGTCTACTACCGCCCCGACGAGCTTAAGCAGTCCGATCTGCTAGACATGGTCGACAACGTGAAGGGGGGCCGCACGGCCGAGGACCTGCTGTTCCAGGTGCTGGTCGATTGGGGCGTAGATCTGACGCTGCCCATCCGTCGCGAGACTCTCCAGGGAAGGACCGTGTTCTTCGTCGATGACAACGCCCTGGTCGCCTGCTTCGACAAGGGCATCACGGAAGAGCTGGTGAAGGAACTGGCCGGCCACGAACCCCTGCGCGTGGTCTTCCGCGACAACGGCTTTGTCTCCGACGCGGTCAAGGTCAATGTCGAGCAGGTCTTCCGGCAGCTCTCGCCGACCACCGAAGTCAAGTCGATCTGAAGGCGGCGAAGGGATCATTATGAAGCTCAAGTTTAAAGTCCAACTCTACCAGACCAATGCCGTCAACGACGTGGTGGAATGTTTTGCTGGCCAGCCCATGACGTCGGGGCTGAGCTACCGCATCGACCCGGGCCGCACAGCGCAGGCAAGCGCCTTTGAGGAAGGGTTCAGGAACGCGGACTTTGCGCTGTCCGAAGTGCAAATCCTGGAGAACATCCAGAAGGTCCAGCGGCGGCAGAACCTGCCGGTATCGCAGTCATTGACCGACTTCACGACCTTCAACAAAAAGGGCGAGCGTGTGGCAGCGTCCGCGGCCTACAAGAAGGACGCGCTGGCCGCCACCCGCGTTCACCTCGATGTGGAGATGGAAACCGGCACGGGCAAAACCTACTGCTACATCAAGTCCATTTTCGAGATGAACAAGCGCTATGGCTGGTCGAAGTTCATCATCGTCGTACCCTCGATTGCCATTCGCGAAGGGGTTTACAAATCTTTCCAGGTGACCGCCGAGCATTTCACCGAGAGCTACGGTAAAAGGGCGAGGTTCTTCATCTACAACTCAAAACGCCTGCCCGAGGTCGAGAGCTTCTCCTCGGACGCCGGGATCAATGTCATGATCATGAACATCCAGGCGTTCAACGCGCGCGGCAAGGACAACCGGCGGATCTACGATGAGTTAGACGACTTCCAGTCGCGTAAGCCCATTGATGTGATCGCCTCCAACCGCCCGATCCTCATTCTGGATGAGCCGCAAAAAATGGAGGGCAAGGCCACCATGGAGGCCCTGCCCAAGTTCAAGCCTCTGTTCATCTTGCGCTACTCAGCCACGCACCGGACTCAACACAACCGCGTTCACCGCCTGGACGCCCTGGATGCCTACAACCAGAAGCTGGTGAAGAAGATCGCCGTGCGGGGCATTCAGACCCGTGGTTTGGCCGGGACCAATGCCTACCTCTACCTGGAGGGCATCGACATCTCGAAGCAGGCACCCGTGGCCCGTGTCGAGCTGGAAGTGAAGCTTAAGTCGGGCGAGATCAAGCGGCAGATGCGCCGACTGGAATTCCGTGATGACCTGTTCGTCGAATCGGGCGAGCTGGACCAGTACTGGGGATTCACCATCAGTCAGATCGATGCCGTCAACGATACGGTGGAGTTCACCAATGGCGCGGTATTGAAGGCCGGCGAGGCCAGCGGCGACGTGACCGAGCGTGACATCCGTCGTATTCAGATCCGCGAGACCATCAAGGCGCACCTCGACAAGGAAAAGCAGCTCTTCGCCCAAGGGATCAAGGTGCTGTCGCTGTTTTTTATCGACGAGGTAGCAAAGTACCGCGACTACGACCAGGCCGATGAGAAAGGCGAGTACGCGCGGGTGTTCGAGGAGGAGTACGCGCTGCTCCGGGATGAGTACCTGTCGGAATTGGCGATCGACAACGAAGCCTATCGGAAGCACCTGGCGGATATCGAACCGGGCCGAACCCACAACGGCTACTTCTCAATCGACAAAAAGACCAACCGGCTCAAGGACCCGGCGGTCGGCGCTCGTTCGGTCGATTCTGATGACGCGGACGCTTACGACCTTATCCTGAAAGACAAGGAACGCTTGCTGGACTTTGCCGAGCCGACCCGGTTCATCTTCTCTCATTCCGCGTTGCGCGAGGGCTGGGACAATCCGAACGTGTTCGTCATGTGCATGCTCAAACACAGCGACAACACCATTTCCCGCCGCCAGGAGGTTGGCCGGGGTCTGCGCCTGAGCGTCGATCAGCACGGTGACCGCATGGATCACTCGGCCGTTGTGCATGACATCAATGTGCTGACGGTAGTGGCGAGTGAAAGCTACAAGAATTTCGTGGCGGGCCTTCAGAAAGAGATTTCCGAAACCCTGTCGTCGCGGCCGCGTCAGGCAACCGAGGCCTATTTCACCGGTAAGCAGCTCACCACCCATGAGGGCCCTGTCGAAGTTACCTCCGCCATGGCGAAGCAAATCTATCGCTACCTGGTCAAGCACGATTACACCGACGATGCCGATCGGATCGCCGACGCCTACCACGATGCGAAGTCCGCCGGAACCCTGGCGCAGCTACCGGAAGATCTGAAGCCCTATGCTGACCAGGTATTCCAACTGATCGACAGCGTCTTTAGCGACGTCCAGCTACCGAAGGTGGACGACGGCCGCAAGCCCAAGACCAACCCGCTCAATGCAAACTTCGAGAAGAAGGAATTCCAGGCGCTGTGGACGCGTATCAATCGCAAGGCCGTGTACCGGGTGGAATTTGATTCCGCAGAGCTGATCAGGAAATGTGTCAGCGCACTGGACAGGGAGCTGCGTGTCACCCCGTTGCAGTACACCGTGCAGGCCGGGCTTCAGCAGGATGGCCTGACCGATGAGCAGCTTCGCGGCGGTGACGGCTTTGCCATTCAGGAAACCACGACCGAGTATGGCGATTCCATCCATTCGCGAGTGAAGTACGACCTTGTTGGCAAGGTGGCGGAAAACGCCCGGCTCACCCGAGACACCACGGCGGCGATATTCAGCCAGGTGCAAGCGGCCGTCTTCGACCAGTTTCGGGAGAACCCAGAACACTTCATTGCCGAAGCCTCCCGTCTGATTGCCGAGCAGAAAGCCGCCATGGTCATTGAGCGTCTGACGTACAACGAAGTGGATGATCGCTACGATACCGACATCTTCACCGCCAACCAGACCGGTCAGGACTTCTCCCGCGCCACGGAAAAGCTCAAGAACCACGTCTACGATTACGCAATTACCGACTCTGATGTGGAGCGAAAATTCGTCAAAGAGCTGGACACAAGCAGCGAGGTGGTTGTCTACGCCAAGCTGCCCCGCGGCTTCCTGATTCCGACCCCCGTTGGCGACTACAATCCGGACTGGGCGATTTCCTTTAAGGCTGGCAGCGTCCGGCATATCTACTTCGTAGCCGAGACCAAGGGCACGATGTCGTCGATGAAACTGCGCGAGATCGAGAAGACGAAGATTGAGTGCGCTCGAAAGTTTTTCGATGAAATTAGTCAGCCGATCACCGAGGACCGGGTTAAGTACGACGTGGTCACGGATTACGCGAAGCTAATGGATGTGGTTGGACGGTCTGGTGTTTAGAGAGCGAGTGTGGAGGTGTTTGCCCGGCGGTTAAGGACCCCCAACTACTTTCGCTGAGACCTTGGACTAAGGCTGGAATTATACTGTGATGTGCCTCATTGATGGTGAGCGGTCATGAAAGCGCTAGTCGCTCTCTATGCGTCCGTGGTTAAAAATCTACTCCAAGCTCTGCTTGGATGGAGGGAATACAGTGAATGAAGCATCAGACATTTCTTTTTTATATAATTGGGGTTTAGTGTTGTAAGGTTTTATATCAGCGGAAGCGTAACGGTTCGTCGTATAGGGTGATAATTTTTATGAAGGATAGCTTCCTTTTTGAGGGCAGCAATGTCGATGTCATTCGTTCCTCAGGGCCCTTGTTAGGGAAAAGTTTTATCGGTAAAGGATCGTCTTCCGAGATCTATGACGGCGGCGATTCCATCTTTCGACTTTCTACGGACGGTGCCTCGCACACCTTTGTTATCCTGGCTGCAAAGCAGGGGTTGTCTGTCCCCCAATGTCTGAATGACTGGGGGAAGGTTATGCCTTCTGACGAGTACCCCGAGCTGGATTTCTACTGGCTTGGTGAATTCGAGAAGCTACATGAACTCGAGTGCTGCCCGGAGGCGCTTGAAGAAGTCAAGAACTGGGTGGGCGCGGTCCTCGAGTTTGCGGAGGTAGACTCGAATCTTGTCACCGATCGTCAAGAATTGGGGAGAGTATATTCGGCCATCAAGCAACTGTCCGTTTCAGAGAGGCTGGCTCCCGTTAAAGCGACAATGAATTTTATGTGTGTTCAGTGCCTCGAGGCCGGCGCGGACTTGGATTTTAATGAATCGAATTTTATGTTGAGGTCTGCGACCGGTGAGATTCTGGCAACGGATCCTGCGCATGGACTATGAAAATGCTGCCTGAACACGGAAAGATTGATTGTCGACTCTGCTACCCGGCGGATACCAACGAGGCTACGCCCCACCGCCTGTGGCGGATGCGCAATGACCCAGGCGCGTGGGGTGGTCGTGAGCCTGAATGGCTGGTACTTGGCTTCTCAAAGGGCAGTACCCAGGCAGATTATTATGCTAATGGCAGCTTTGACGATGTGGCTTTCGCCGGTATGCGGCCCAGGCTGGAACGGATACTCAAGCGATTGGGGGCATTATCGTCTAGCGTATCTCTGAATGATGCGATAGCCAACCCGGAGGGCAATATTGCCTTTGGTTCCCTGATTCGCTGTAGTGTGGCCCGCCAGGATAGTAAAACAAAATATCAATGCTCCGGTAGCTTGATCACGAAATCCTTTAAGGAAATTCCACAGGTCATTGCCGCCTGTACCAATCAGTTTCTGAAGCATCTGCCGGACAGCGTTAAAATCGTGGTGATGCTGGGTAATAATTCTAGCTATGTAAAGCCCTGCCACGATCTGATTCGTGAAATGTTCCCCGCGGCGTTTGAGGAACTGAACGAAGTCGCTGTGCGCGCTGATGATAGACTTTGGGTTCATGTGGCGCACCCATCGGGTGCCAACGGTCACTTCGAGCGCTGGATGGAGGGTCGGACTGGTGCCGCCAGGAAGCGCAAGCTGGTTGAGGCTGCGCTTGGCTTACATAAAGATGTATCGCATGGCAGAACTTTTCAGCAGGCTAAGCTTCATGAAAAGCCACCTTCCGACTCGTTGTCCCGAAGTATATCTGACGACACCAAACACCATGCTGAAAAGGTGGCAGGAAAAAGCGTATCTTCTGTTTCTGGACAAATAAATCTCCGAAGTCGCGTGAGAAGGGGTAAGCAGGCCGGGACATTACTTGTTCCTCACAGGTACAGGGATGGCTGCTATGTGGTGAGCATGACCAAGTTTGACCGCGATCAGGTTCGGGTACAAACCATGAAGCAAGTTTTTGCTTATATCCAACAAGGATACAAATTGAGGATGAGTGACCCTGCTAATCCGAGGAGCCCGTCTTTGATTAGCCCCAAATGGATAGAAATTCTTTAATAGGCACGCCATCAGCTGCGGGAAGCCGCTCTGAAGTGAGGTATGTCCGACGATCTCCTACCGCTTCCCAAGACCTGCTTGAGCATCTACATCACCTGCCCGGCCAACCACTGCATGCCCAGCGCCACGCCCAGGACGATCAGACCGGCCACCAGGCTGGTCACCAGCGCATGCCGCCGCCACATTCGCTCCACCTTGGGCCCATACCGCAATACCAGCCAGGCCAGGCCGTAGTAACGGATGCCGCGCGCAATCAGAGCGGCCAGCACGAACAGCGCGATGGGGTAGCCGGACAGGCCGGCGGTGATCATTGCCACCTGGAACGGGATCGGCAGGATGCCGAGGGTGAGGATGGCGATGAAGCCGTACTGGTCAAAGAAGCCCTGGTAGGCCTGGTAGGCGCTCTGCATGCCCATGGTGTCGATGAACCAGGTGCCCAGGGATTGGTAAAGCACCATGCCGACGCCGTAGCCGAGTAGGGCGGCGGCGAGGCAGCCGGCGGTGGTGACCGTAGCGATGCGCCAGAGGCGCTGGCGGTTGACGGCCATCAGCGGAATCAGCACCAGTTCGATGGGCACCGGCAGGATGATGGTCTCCAGGAAGGAGAGGGCGGCGAGCAGCCAGAGCATGTGCTTGGAGCCGTTGAGGCGTTCCAGCCATCGCCGGGCTCGGGTAGGTGCTGAGGTCATGGTGTCCGGGTGTGTTAAGGAATGAAAAACCGGCCAAGATTAGCACGCTGTGGCCGCCGACCACGGGTTATCCCGTATTTCCAGAGGTCGGACTGGCGCCCTAGCGTGGCGGTTCCCTCATCAAGGAAGGAGAGAACCATGAAGGTAGCAACGATCACAGCGACTTCCCTGGCGTTGGCTTCGCTGGCGGCGGGCGTCGCCGCCAATCAGACCGGTCGCGACGTGGATGACGCGGAGACCATGCAGAACACCCAGAGCATGGATCATATGGAGGACCAGGCGTCCAACGTGCAAACCGGCGAAGAGCGCCGGAACGCCCGGGACGTGCTCGACGAGTCCGAGAAGGTGCTGCAAAACATGAAGCGCGAGGACGGTATGGACGCCGCGCTGGAGCAGGCCAAGGGTGTGTTTCTGGTGCCCGATTTCGGGCGTGGCGCCTTTGTGTTCGGTGGCCGCGGCGGCCAGGGCGTGGTGCTGGCCAAGGACGGCGGTGACTGGAACGGTCCGGCGTTCTTTAACTTCGGCGCGGTCAGTGCCGGTGCCCAGGGCGGTGTCGCCGCCGGCGAGGTGGCGATGCTGCTGATGACCGATAAGGCGGTGGCGTCCTTCAAGCAGGACCACAACTTCGCGCTCAACGCGGACGCCGGCCTGACGCTTGTCGACTGGTCCAAGGTGGCCCAGGGCAGCTACGGCAAGGGCGACGTGCTGTTCTGGAGCAGCACCGAAGGCCTGTTCGCCGGCGGTGCCATCAGCGTCAGCGATGTCTTCAGTGACGATGAAGCCAACCAGGAATACTACACCCGCGCCACCAGCGCGGAGGCGATCCTGGAAGGTGAAGTGGAAGACGATAGCGAAGACGCCGACGCGTTGAAGACCCGGTTGCCCTGAACGACAGCGGCGACACTCAAAGGCGCATAATCAGAGGCGCATAAAAAGCCCCGCCGGATGGCGGGGCTTTTTTGTGGACACCGGCTGCCGGGCTCAGGGCGTCATCACCACCTTGATGCAGCCGTCCTGCTTGGCGTTGAAATCCGCGTAGGCATTGGCGGCGTCGTTCAGTCCGTAGCGGTGGGTGATGATGAAGGACGGGTCGATGTTGCCCAGCTCGATGGTCTGTAACAGGGCGGGCATATAGGCCTGCATATGGGTCTGGCCGCTTTTCAGTGACAGCCCCTTGTTCATCAGGCCGTTGAAGGCGACGCCGTCCATGCTGTCGGTATAGACGCCGGGAATCGACAATTGCCCGCCCTTGCGGCAGCTCTGAATCATCTGATTGAGGGCGGTGGGGCGGTTGGGTTCGCCGGAGTCGCTGTCACGGCGCTGGTATTCCGGGTCGCCGGCGCCGTGGGCCTCGGCGCCCACCGCGTCGATGCAGCTGTCCGGCCCGTAGCCCCGGGTCATCTCCATCAGGCGCTGGTAGGGGTCGTCTTTCTCGAAGTTGATCACCTCCGCCTGGGATCGCGTTTCCGCCAGGGCGAGCCGCTCGGGAACGCGGTCGATGGCGATCACCCGGCCGGCGCCGAGCATCCAGGCGCTGCGGATGGCGAACTGACCCACCGGGCCGCAGCCCCACACCGCCACCGTGTCACCGGCGCTGATGTCGCAATTGGCGGCGGCCATGTAGCCGGTGGGGTAGATGTCCGACAGGAACAGCAGTTGCTCGTCCTTCATGTCGGATGCCACTTTCAGCGGTCCCACATCGGCGTGGGGCACGCGCACGTATTCCGCCTGGCCGCCGGGGATGCCGCCCAGAAGATGAGAGTAGCCGAACAGGGCGGCCGGGGAGTGCCCCATGGCCTGGGCGGCGTCGTCGGCGTTGGGGTTGCTGGTCTCGCACAGCGAATACAGGCGTTTGTCGCAGAAGAAACAGTGGCCGCAGGCGATCGTGAACGGTACCACCACACGGTCGCCTTTTTTCAGGTTGCGCACCTCCTTGCCGACCTCGACCACTTCGCCCATGAATTCGTGGCCGAGCACGTCGCCGGGCTCCATGGCGGGCATCAGGCCGTTATAGAGATGCAGGTCGGACCCGCAAATGGCGGTGGCGGTGACTTTGAGAATGGCGTCGCCGGGGTCCTGGATCCGTGGGTCGGGGACGGTATCCACGCGCACGTCGTGGGTACCGTGCCAGGTCAGAGCTTTCATAGCGCCTCCTTTGCCGGCCGCCGGCACGGCGCCGGCGGTTCCTTGGGTGAAGGGCCAAGCTAGTCCGTGCGCTGGCGGTTGCCTATAGGGCGTTCCCCGTGGCCGGGCAGGGGAAAACCCGTAACCGGCGGCGTGGCCGCTTCCGTGGCGAAGAGGTACAGCTTCACTACTTCCGCCACCGAGCCGGCGCCCATCTTGTGCATCATATGGGCGCGGTGCAGTTCCACGGTTTTCGGCGAAATCGACAGGGTCTCGGCGATGCCCTTGTTGGACAGCCCCGAGACCACCGCCTCGAGGGTTTCCCGCTCACGCGGGGTGAGCCGGGCCAAGCGTTGGCGCAGCGCCAAGCGGGCGCTCTGACGGGCTTTGCGGCGCCGGTCCCGGGCCACCGCCTGTTGCACGGTGTCGATCAGGGTGTCGTCGTCGGTGGGGCTGTCGAGGAAGTCCTCGGCGCCGGCGCGCATCGCCCCGACCGCCGCGCTGACCCGGGGGCTGTCGCCCAGGAACACCACCGACAGCGTCGAGCCGGTGTCGCTCAGACGCTGCTGGGTGCGCACCCCGGCCATCCCCGGGGTGCGCAGGGTCACCAGTACGCAGCCGGGCCGGTCATCGTTAAGGCGCAGCAGCAAATCGTCGCTGTCCCGGTAGCCCCGGCAGGGCAGGTAGGCGCGGCGCATCAGCCGGTCCAGGCGGTCGCGGGCACCGGGGTCTTCGTCCACCAGGTGTACGACACTGTCCATGGCGGCGCCCGGCGTGGTGCCTTTCGGTGCGGCGTCCGCCGCGGTTGAATCTTCCTTTGCGGTGGTCACGGTAGTGCTCCTTCACTAGCGTCGGTGCCTCCGGGGATAGCACAGCCGCCGCCGGCTTGGAAGGTGGTCGCGTAGCGGGCGCTGGGAAGCCCGCGCCAAGTCGTCCATCATGGAGGCGCTAATAACAGGCTTTGGCGAGGTAAGGCGCATGCAAGGACTGGCGGATCGAGCCCGGGAGTTAGGCAAGATTTTACAACAGCGACGGTTTTCCGTGGTCACGGCGGAGTCCTGCACCGGCGGCGGCATCGCCCGCCTGCTCACCGACGAGCCGGGGGCCTCGAGCTGGTTCGAGCGCGGCTTCGTGACCTATTCCAACCTGTCCAAGGAAGAGATGCTGGGCGTGCCGCGTTCCCTTCTGGAGACCCACGGCGCGGTCAGCGAAGAGGTGGTGCTGGCCATGGCCCGGGGTGCGCTGGCGCACTCCAACGGCGACGTCAGCATCTCGGTGAGCGGCGTGGCCGGCCCGGACGGCGGCACCGCCGAGAAGCCGGTGGGCACGGTGTGGATCGGTTGGGGCCTCGGCGAGGATGTCGCCGAGGCGCAACACTTTCTGTTCCCCGGCGACCGCGACGAGGTGCGTAACCGCAGCATGCTGGCGGCCATGGAGGGGCTGATCCAGCGCCTGTGAGGCGCGCGGATTTGTTCCTCCGCCGGGACGTGTATCATGGCCTCCATCTCACGCCCGCGGCGGGGGGTTGCACCCCGCACAAACACTGCCCATAATGCTGTCCAGAAAGACAGTGCTGGCCATCAGGTCAGTTTCTGTGCCAATGGATGGAATCGGAGAGGGGTTCACAAATGAGCGACAAGAGTAAGGCACTGTCGGCGGCGCTGTCTCAGATCGAGCGCCAGTTCGGTAAAGGTTCGGTGATGCGCATGGGCGACCAGAAGCGCGAGCGCATTCCCGCCATTTCCACCGGCTCCCTGGGGCTGGATATCGCCCTGGGCATCGGTGGCCTGCCGAAAGGCCGGATCGTCGAAATTTACGGCCCGGAGTCCTCCGGTAAGACCACGCTGACCCTGAGCGTGATCGCCCAGGCGCAGAAGCAGGGCGCCACCTGCGCGTTCGTGGACGCGGAGCACGCCCTGGACCCGGATTACGCGGAAAAACTGGGCGTTAACGTGGACGACCTGCTGGTCTCCCAGCCGGACACCGGCGAGCAGGCGCTGGAAATCACCGACATGCTGGTGCGTTCCGGCGCCGTCAACGTGGTGATTGTGGACTCCGTGGCGGCCCTGGTGCCGAAGGCGGAAATCGAAGGCGAGATGGGCGACGCCCACGTCGGCCTGCAGGCCCGTCTGATGAGCCAGGCACTGCGCAAGATCACCGGTAACGTGAAAAACGCCAACTGCCTGGTGATGTTCGTCAACCAGATCCGCATGAAGATCGGTGTGATGTTCGGCAACCCGGAAACCACCACCGGCGGCAACGCCCTCAAGTTCTACTCCTCCGTGCGGTTGGACATCCGCCGTATCGGCGCGGTGAAGCAGGGCGATGAAGTCACCGGTAACGAAACCCGGGTGAAGGTGGTCAAGAACAAGGTGGCGCCGCCGTTCAAGCAGGCGGAATTCCAGATTCTCTACGGCCAGGGCATCAATCAGCTGGGCGAAGTGCTGGACCTGGGCGTTCAGCAGGGTCTGGTGGACAAGTCCGGCGCCTGGTACGCCTACCAGGGCGACAAGATCGGCCAGGGCAAGCAGAACGCCTGCGACTACCTGGCCGAGCACCCGGACGTGGCCCAGGCCATCGAGAAGGAAATCCGTGCCCGCCTGCTGAATGTGGTCACCCCCGCCAGCGAGGAAGCGGCGGTGGCCGAGGGCGACGAGGCGCAAGACGGCAAGGATGACTGAACGGCGCCGGCGACAGCGGGGCCCCGAAGACGGCCCCGCCGACCCTTCAGAGTTACGCCAGTATGCGGTGAAGATGCTGGCGCGCCGGGACCACGGCCGTGCCGAGTTGCGCGTCAAGATGGCGCGCAAGTTCGGCGACAGCGAGGCGCTGGACGCGGCGCTGGACTGGTGCCAGGAACACGACTTTCTGAATGACCGGCGCTTCGCCGGTTTTTTTGTGCGTTCGCGGATCGAGCGCGGCCAGGGCCCGTTGCGCATCCGCTCCGAGCTTCAGCAGCGTGGCCTTCCGGAGGCCCTGGTCAAGGAGGCCCTGGAACAGGCCGAGTGTGACTGGTTTGCCCTGGCCCGCGAGACCCACGCCCGGCGCTTCCGCCGGCCGCCGGCGGACCGCAAGGAAAAAGCCCGCCAGTTGCGCTTTCTGCAGTCCCGGGGCTTCGACGCGGAGCAGAGCTTCAACGCGCTGGATCTGGCCGGGGAAGAAGACCTCGACTGATCCGGTGCGCCTCGCCACTTTATTCCCCCGCCGGACAGGTCATAATACTTTCCCTTTCTGACAGGTAGCGGGGAATCGACGTGGAATACCTGAGCGACCCCTGGCTGGTGGCGGCCTTGCTGGGTTCCGGCGTGATCGCCGGTTTTATCAATACTCTGGCCGGCGGCGGCGGGCTGCTGATTCTGCCGCTGCTGATGCTGACCGGGATGGGGCCGGCCCTGGCCAACGGCACCATGCGCGTGGGCGTCTTGATCCAGTGTCTTGAGGGCGCCCGCCAATTCCATCGCCACGGTTCCATGCCGGTGGCGGCGTTGCCGGGCATCATGGTGCCGACCCTGGCCGGCGCCTTGCTCGGCACTCTGGCCGCGTCCTTCCTGCCGACCACCATTCTGGAACCGGTATTGCTGACCACCCTGGTGGTGATGGCGGTGGTGATGGTGCTCAAGCCGTCCACGCTGGTGGCCGGGCCCGACGAGGCGCCCCGCGCTCTGGCCAGCACTCCGGCGGCCTGGGCCGGGCTGTTCGTGACCGGGGCCTACGGCGGCTTCGCCCAGGCCGGGGTGGGCTTCCTGCTGATCGCGGTGCTGGCGGGCCAGCTGCGTTACGACCTGGTGCGCACCAACGGCCTGAAGCTGGCGATCACCGCCGGCTTCACCATTCTCGCCCTGGGTATTTTCGTGTGGCGGGATCAGGTCGCCTGGCTGCCGGGCCTGCTGGTCGCCGCCGGCACCCTGCTGGGCGTGCGGCTGGGCGTGGGCTTCGCCCACAAGGTGTCCCAGCGTGTGCTGAAATGGATTCTGCTGGTGATGGTGGTGACGGTCTGCGCGGCGGCGGCGTTCAAGTAAGTGGCGCGCCGGGCCGGCGCGCCTTCCCCATCGCAACCGCCCTTTGACAACGCTATACTTTGCTCCCCATTTCCCTGTCTAAAGTAGTTGCTTGCGTATGAAGAGCGCTGAGATTCGCCAAGCCTTTCTCGATTACTTCGCCCGCCAGGGCCACGCCGTGGTGGCGTCGTCCTCGCTGGTGCCGGAGAACGATCCCACCCTGCTGTTCACCAATGCGGGGATGAACCAGTTCAAGGATGTGTTCCTCGGCCGCGACAAGCGCGATTACACCCGCGCCACCAGCTCGCAGCGCTGCGTGCGTGCCGGCGGCAAGCACAACGACCTGGAAAACGTGGGCTACACCGCCCGCCACCACACCTTCTTCGAAATGCTGGGCAACTTCAGCTTCGGCGATTACTTCAAGCGCGACGCCATCCGCTTCGCCTGGGAGTTCCTCACCGGTGAGCTGGGGCTGCCGCCGGAGAAGCTGTGGGTGACGGTGCATGTGTCCGACGACGAAGCGGCGGACATCTGGCTCAAGGAAATGGGCGTCAGCGCCGAGCGCTTCTCGCGTCTGGATGAAGACAACTTCTGGCAGATGGGCGACACCGGCCCCTGCGGCCCCAGCTCCGAGATCTTCTACGACCACGGCGCCGACGTGCCCGGCGGCCCGCCGGGCTCCGAGGACGGCGACCTGGACCGCTACATTGAGATCTGGAACCTGGTGTTCATGCAGTACGACCGCCAGGACGACGGCGAGTTGAAGCCGCTGCCCAAGCCCAGCGTGGACACCGGCATGGGCCTGGAACGTATCGCCGCGGTGCAGCAGGGCGTGCATTCCAATTATGAGATCGACCTGTTCCAGGCGCTGCTCAAGGCCGCCGCCCGGGCCACCGGCTGCGACGACCTGGAAAACAAATCCCTGCGGGTGATCGCCGACCATATCCGCTCGGCCAGTTTCCTGATCACCGACGGTGTGGTGCCCTCCAACGAGGGGCGCGGCTATGTGCTGCGCCGTATCATCCGCCGCGCCCTGCGTCACGGTCACCAGCTGGGCCAGGACAAGCCGTTCTTCCACACCCTGGTGGCGGAGCTGGTGGCGCAGATGGGCGACGCCTACCCCGAGCTGCGCCGTGAGCAGGCGCGGGTGGAGAAGGCCCTGCTGGCCGAGGAAGAGCAGTTCGGCCGCACCCTGGCCGCCGGCATGAAAGTGCTGGAAGGCGCCATGGCCGACCTGCAGGGCGACGAGCTGCCCGGCCGGGTGGTGTTCGCTCTGTACGACACTCATGGCTTCCCGCCCGACCTGACCGCCGACGTCGCCCGTGAGCGCGGCCTGTCCGTGGACATGGACGGCTTCGACCAGGAAATGCAGGCGCAGCGTGAGCGCGCCCGGGGCGCCGGCGCCTTCGCCAACGATTACAGCGACCGGCTCAACATCGAGGCGGTCACCGACTTCTCCGGTTACGAGAAACATCAGGATCAGGCCGAGGTGGAAGACCTCTACCGCGACGGCGCCGCCGTGGACAGCCTGGAAGCCGGGGACACCGGCATGGTGCTGCTCAAGCGCACGCCGTTCTACGCCGAGTCCGGCGGCCAGGTGGGCGACCGGGGCGTGCTCGTCGCCGGCGACGCCCGCTTCAACGTGGAAGACACCCGCAAGCGCGGCCAGGCGCACATCCACGTGGGCACCGTGAGCAGCGGCACCCTGAAAGTGGGCGACAAGGTGGACGCCTACGTGGATGTGGAGCGCCGCCGCGCCATCATGCGCCACCACTCCGCCACCCATTTGCTGCACGCCGCCCTGCGCCGCGTGCTGGGCGACCATGTGCAGCAAAAAGGCTCGCTGGTGGCGCCGGACTACCTGCGCTTTGACTTCGCCCACGGCGAAGCCCTGAGTGCCGAGCAGCGCGAAGAGATCGAGACCCTGGTCAACCGTCAGATTCTCGAGAACGCGGCGGTGACCACCGAGTTGATGGATATGGAAGCGGCCAAGGACGCCGGCGCCATGGCCCTGTTCGGAGAGAAATACGACAGCGAAGTGCGGGTGCTGACCATGGGCAGCGACGGCTTCTCCAAGGAGCTGTGCGGCGGTACCCATGTGCAGCGGACCGGCGACATCGGCCTGTTCAAGATCACCCTGGAAACCTCCGCCGCCGCCGGCGTGCGCCGCATCGAAGCGGTCACCGGCGAGTACGCCCTGGCGCGGGTGCGCCAGCAAGAGCAGGCGCTGGGCGAAATCGCCGCGACCCTGAGAAGCGGGCCGGAGCAGGCCGCCGAACGGGTCGGCGCCCAGACCCGCCGGGTGCGGGAACTGGAAAAAGAGATCGAACGGCTCAAGCAGAAGCTCGCGTCCGGCGCCGGTGGCGATCTGACGGCTGAGGCCCGTGACGTCCAGGGCGTGAAGGTGCTGGCCACCAGCGTCGACGGCGCCGACGCCAAGACCCTGCGCGTCACCATGGACAAGGTGAAGGACAAACTGGGCTCCGGGGTGATTCTGCTGGCCGCCGCCGAAGGCGACAAGGTGTCGCTGGTGGCCGGTGTCACCAAGGACCTCACCGACCGGGTCAAGGCCGGTGATTTGATGAAACACGTTGCCGGGCAGGTCGGCGGCAAGGGCGGCGGCCGGCCGGACATGGCGCAGGGCGGCGGCACCGACGCGGCGGCCCTGCCGGCGGCGCTGGAGAGTGCGTATCGGTGGGTGGCGGAGCAGCTCTGACCACCCTCACATGAAACTCAGGGGCGCAAATGCTATGCTTGCGCGCCTCTTTTGGCAGAAACCAAGTCACTATGGCTCTAATTGTCCAGAAATACGGCGGCACCTCGGTAGGCACCGTCGAACGCATTCAGGCCGTCGCCGAGCGGGTGGCGCGCTTCCGGGAACGTGGTGATCAGGTGGTCGTGGTGGTCTCCGCCATGAGCGGTGAAACCAACCGCCTGATCGAACTGGCCAACGGCGTGCACGACAACCCGCCGGCGCGGGAGATGGACGTACTGGTCTCCACCGGCGAGCAGGTCACCATCGCGCTGCTGTCCATGGCGCTGCAGAAGCTCAACGTGGGCGCCCGTTCCTATACCGGCGGCCAGGTCGCCATCCGCACCGACAACACCCACTCCAAGGCCCGCATCGAAGAGATCGACGACCGCAAGATGCGCGCCGATCTCGACGCCGGCCGGGTGTGCGTGGTGGCGGGCTTCCAGGGCATCGACCAGGACGGCAACATCACCACCCTGGGCCGGGGCGGCTCGGACACCACCGCGGTGGCCCTGGCGGCGGCGCTGAAAGCCGACGAGTGCCAGATCTACACCGATGTGGACGGGGTTTACACCACCGACCCGCGGGTCGTGGACACCGCCCGCCGTCTGGACAGCATCACCTTCGAGGAAATGCTGGAAATGGCCAGCCTGGGTTCCAAGGTGTTGCAGATTCGTTCGGTGGAATTCGCCGGCAAATACAACGTGCCGCTGCGCGTGCTGTCCAGTTTTCAAGAGGGCCCGGGCACCCTCATTACCGTCGACGACGAGGTGGATATGGAAAAGCCGGTTATCTCTGGCATCGCTTTTACCCGTGACGAAGCAAAGATCACCGTACGCGGCGCGCCGGACACTCCGGGCATTGCCTTCAAGATTCTCGGGCCGGTCAGCGACGCCAACATTGAAGTGGACATGATCGTGCAGAACGTGGGCGCCGACGGCGCCACCGACTTCACGTTCACGGTGCACCGCAACGATTTCGCCAAAGCCAAGGAGGCCCTCAAGCAGGCCGCCGAGGAACTGGGCAATCCGGAAATCATCGGTGACGACAAGATCGCGAAAATCTCCCTGGTGGGCGTGGGCATGCGCTCCCACGCCGGTGTGGCGAGCAAGATGTTCCAGACGCTGGCCGCCGAAGGTGTGAACATCACCATGATCTCCACCTCCGAGATTAAAGTCTCCGTGGTGGTGGCCGAGAAATACCTCGAATTGGCGGTGCGCGCGCTGCATCAGGCGTTCGAATTGGACCAGCCGGCGGCATGATGTCGGCACCCGCCCTGTGATTGCGTTCACAGGGCGGGCGTGGCTAGTCTCTAGGGAGACTTTCCTAATCTGATGCGGCATAATGCCGGCCTCGCTCACCGTAGAGCCGGGTCGTCCGCATCATGGAATACAAGGATGACGGGTCCGCTCACGCTCGGTGTGCGGGAACGCGCTCACTGAACAATCTGATGGACCCAGGAGGGATTTTCCATGCTGATACTTACGCGTCGCGTCGGCGAGACGTTGATGGTCGGCGACGATGTCACCGTCACCGTGCTTGGCGTCAAAGGTAACCAGGTCCGTATTGGCGTTAACGCCCCTAAGGAAGTCGCGGTGCACCGTGAAGAGATCTACCAGCGGATCCAACACGAAAAAAGCAGCGACAGCGGCGAGAATGCCTGATTTTTGGGCTGTATTTTTCGCGCAAGCTGGTATCATGCGCGGCTAAATCGTTACCCAACGGTTGAAAAAACAGAGTTCCGGAGAGGTGGGTGAGTGGCTGAAACCAGTTCCCTGCTAAGGAACCATACGCATTGCGCGTATCGAGGGTTCGAATCCCTCCCTCTCCGCCATACACAAAAAAGCCCGGCCAACGCCGGGCTTTTTTGTGTATGGCGGAGAGGGATGACTTGATAAGAACCCTCCGGTTCGACAAGCCGGCCAAAGGCCGGCGCAGGACGTCGCCGCACAGCGGCGACGCCCCGAAGGGGTGAGCAGGCGCCAGCCTGCGAATCAATCCCTCCCTCCCCGCG